>Ga0209291_1000076_pt1 | contig 96157 bp, 82 predicted proteins | sample GOMGulsemesocosm_FD_184633 | JGI IMG/M metagenome (GOLD analysis project Ga0209291, IMG submission 184633) | Methane-oxidizing microbial communities from mesocosms in the Gulf of Mexico - GOM9B Gulf of Mexico (SPAdes) (version 2) | ecosystem: Environmental > Aquatic > Marine > Cold seeps... | reverse complement strand
ACATTACGTTGTTTGTTCATTACATCATCATATTCTAATAAACGCTTACGAGTACCAAAGTTGTTTTCTTCTACTTTTTTCTGTGCACGTTCAATAGATTTTGAAATCATAGAATGCTGAATTACTTCACCTTCTTCTAATCCCATTCTATCCATCATTTTGGCAATTCGTTCACTACCAAATAAACGCATTAAATTATCTTCTAGTGATACATAAAATTGTGAGCTACCTGGATCTCCTTGACGACCAGAACGACCTCTCAACTGTCTGTCAACACGTCTAGAGTCATGACGTTCAGTACCTATAATTGCTAAACCACCAGCTTTTTTAACTTCATCGGATAATTTAATATCGGTACCACGACCAGCCATGTTTGTTGCAATAGTTACAAACCCACCTTGACCAGCTTCAGCGACAATATCAGCTTCTCTTTTGTGCATTTTTGCATTCAGTACATTATGAGGAATGCTTCTTATTTTAAGCATTCTACTTAATAACTCTGATATCTCTACAGATGTTGTACCGATAAGTACTGGTCTTCCTTGTTTAGAAAGTTCCGTTACTTGATCAATAACAGCATTGTATTTTTCACGCTTCGTTTTGTAAACTAAATCCTCTCTATCATGTCTTGCAATCGGGCGGTTTGTTGGGATTTCAATAACATCCAATTTGTAAATCTCCCATAATTCACCAGCTTCAGTAACAGCAGTACCTGTCATTCCTGAAAGCTTGTTGTACATTCTGAAGAAATTTTGAAGTGTAACTGTAGCGAACGTTTGTGTAGCAGCTTCAATTTTTACATCTTCTTTCGCTTCAATAGCTTGGTGTAATCCGTCAGAATAACGACGTCCATCCATGATACGACCTGTAGATTCATCTACAATCATAACTTTATTTTCCATTACTACATATTCAGTATCTTTTTCAAATAGAGTGTATGCTTTAAGTAATTGATTTAAAGTATGAATTCGTTCACTTTTTATACTAAAATCCCTGTATAATTCTTCTTTCTCTTCAGCTTCTTTTTCGGCTTCTAAGTTTTTAATTTCAATTTTTGCGATTTCAGTACCAATGTCTGGCATTACGAAGAAATCTCTATTATCACCTCCTGATAGGTAATCAACACCTTTATCGGTAAGTTCTATTTGGTTATTTTTCTCTTCAATTACAAAATATAGTTCAGCATCAACTTTTGGCATTTCTTTGTTGTTGTCTGCCATGTAAAAGTTCTCCGTTTTTTGAAGTAGTTGACGAATTCCTTCCTCACTTAAAAACTTTATTAACGCTTTATTTTTTGGTAAACCTCTAAATACACGTAATAATTGAATACCACCTTCTTTAGTGTCACCAGATTTAATTAACTTTTTTGCTTCAGATAAAACACCAACTAAATGTTTACGTTGTGTTTCAACGATATCAGCTACTTTAGGTTTTAATTCGGTAAATTCATGTCTATCACCTTCAGGGACTGGTCCTGAAATAATTAACGGCGTACGCGCATCATCAACTAAAACAGAATCTACTTCATCAATAATAGCATAGTTGTGTTTGCGTTGTACTAGGTCATCTGGAGCATGTGACATATTATCACGTAAGTAGTCAAAACCAAATTCATTATTTGTACCGTACGTAATATCAGCATTATAAGCAGCTCTTCTTTCAGGAGAGTTTGGCTGGTAATAATCAATACAATCAACAGTTAACCCGTGAAATTGAAAAATTGGTGCCATCCATGCGCTATCACGTTTTGCAAGATAGTCGTTTACTGTAACTAGATGAACTCCATTACCTGTAAGTGCATTTAAGTATACAGGAAGTGTTGCAACTAATGTTTTTCCTTCTCCTGTATGCATTTCTGCAATTTTCCCTTGATGCATTGCTATACCACCAATAAGCTGTACGTCATAATGAATCATGTTCCAAACAACGGGCGTACCTGCGGCATCCCAAGAAGTTTCCCAAACAGCATTGTCACCAACTAAAGAAATGTATTCCTTTGTTGCGGATAATTCTCTATCGTATGTTGATGCAGAAACAGAAAGTGTATCTTCATTAGTGAAGCGTTTAGCAGTTTCTTTAACTACTGCGTATGCTTCTGGAAGGATTTCTAATAATTCTTTTTCAGTAATTTCATAAGCCTCGTCATTCAACTTGTCGATTTCAGTATATAAAGTTTCTTTCTTGTCAATATCAGCTGTAGCTTCTATTTCTTCTTTCAACGATTTAATAGAGTCGTTAATAGTTTTAATTGATTCTGCTATTTTAGCTTTGAATGAAACTGTTTTAGCTCTTAATTCATCATGAGAAAGGTTCACTAAAGTAGGTTCAATCTTTCTGATTTTATCTACTAAAGGTTGTATTTCTTTGATGTCTTTTTGAGACTTGTCTCCAACAAATACTTTAAGTATTTTATTAATGAAATCCATGATGTTAGTTTTTATCCCTGATTTCAGGGGTTAATCATTCGAAATAAATTCGAATTGATGGGTTATATTATTACAAACTTATGATTGTATGAGTTTGTTGATTGATTATATAAAAAAAGTCTCTTTATAAAGAGACTTTTTACTTATTTGTTAATATTCTTCCTCATTCCAAAGATAATCTTCTTCGGTAGGGTAGTCAGGCCAAATTTCTTCAATAGAATCATATTGATCTCCTTCATCTTCAATTGCTTGAAGGTTTTCAACAACTTCTAAAGGAGAACCGGTTCTAATTGCATAATCGATTAATTCATCCTTTGTTGCTGGCCATGGTGCATCACTTAAATGTGACGCTAATTCTAGAGTCCAATACATAATTGTAACTAATTTTTTAATTTTAAGCAAAAATAATTTTTTAAATGAATAAATCAAGTAAAAAGTTAATTATTTCAGTATTATTTATAAGAACGTTTTTTTTATCACTAAAAATGAATCTAAAGTTATAGAGTTTAAAAGTATTATTAATACTTTTTAGGAACCCATTTTACTTCTTCAGCACCTAAATCATAGGACAACTTTCGTGCCAATACAAAAAGGTAGTCAGAAAGTCTATTTAAATACATTAATGCGCGCTCATCAAAAGGAGAAATTTCATGTAAAGCACTAGCCAAACGTTCTGCTCTCCTGCATACACATCGTGCGATATGACAATATGACACTGTGGTGTGACCACCCGGTAATACAAAATGAGTCATGGTTGGCAAGTTCTCTTCCATATTATCTATGTCAGCCTCTAAATGCGCAATGTCTTCTTCTGAAACTTTTGGAATATTTAATCGATCCTTACCATTTTTTAGGGTTGTTTTTTCAGGATCAGTCGCTAGAATTGCTCCTAAAGTAAAAAGATGGTCTTGTATTTTGATTAAAGTTTCTTTACTATAAGTATCAATTTCTTGATCTCTAATAAGTCCGATGTAAGAATTTAATTCATCTACAGTACCATAGCTGTCTATTCTAATATGATGTTTTGGGACACGTGTTCCGCCAAATAGAGAAGTGGTTCCTTTGTCACCAGTTTTTGTATATACTTTCATTTTAAAAGTTGATGAGTTTGTTCGTTTAAGAATTTATTTCTGTTCTTGTTTTTATATATGCAATTTAACGAATAGAAACTAAATTAGTGAAGAATACTAAAATATTTAAGCTCTTATGATAAAGTGTTCTTTATGCTTTGTTTCTGTTCTAAAAAAAACATACCCCCAAAAAAAAGTGTCAATAGTGACGCTCACTTTTGGATGATTTTTAATTTCTTCCCAAGATTCTTCCATTTCTTTTGACCAATGAATATCGTCAAATATAAATACAGAATCCTTACTAGTATTATCTATTAATGAATTAAAATATTCTAGGGTTGCTTCTTTCTGATGGTTTCCATCAAAATAAATTAAATCATAGGCTAAGGAGCCTTTGTTTAAAAAAGAAGAGAAATCTGTAACGATAGGAGTAATATTGTTTAATTGGTGTTTTTTAAATTGCTGCTGTGCTATTTTGGAAGTTTGAGGGCAACCTTCTAAGGTTGTTATTTTGGTTTTTGGGTTTCCAAAAGCTATTGCAGAAGAAGCTAGTCCTAATGAAGTTCCTAATTCAAGTACGGTGTCAAAGCCAAAATACTGAGACAATCGGGTAAGTAATTGAGCTCTTTTTTTTGTTATACCAGCAGTGTTTGCAATTGCGGAAACAGCTCTAGTGTTACTTTTAAAAACTCTACTTCCCGCACCAAAATCAGTAACCAGAATATTACTTCCGTTTTTTAGTAATTCGGCTCTGTATAGCTTTAGTTTTTGGTATGCACTCTGCTGTGTTTTATTGTAAAAACATTTTGTAATTAAATCAAAAACAAAAGGAGAGTGCACTCCATGTTCATTAGTTGAACGAAACAGAAACTTTATGTAGGCTATTATTTGAAACACTTTTATTATTCTCCTTCAAGTTTTGCTGATAATTCAAACCAACGCATTTCTTTTTCATCTATGGTATCACCAAGCTGTTTTATTTTTTTTGAAACTTCCGAGATCTCATCTGGTGTATATTCTTTAGTAGCGAAACTACTTTCTAATTCTTTTTTCTCGCGTTCAATTTTTTGAATATCTTTTTCTAGACGATTGTATTCTTTTTGTTCATTGAAAGAAAGTTGAACTTTGGTTTCTTTTTTCCAAGAGGTTTTTGCTGTTTTATCTACATTTTTTAGTTGTGGGGTTGGAGTTCCACTATCTTCATAAGATCTAAAATCGGAGTAATTCCCAGGGAAATCTTCAATGATACCTTCACCTCTAAATACAAATAAATGATCTACTACTTTATCCATAAAGTACCTGTCATGTGAAACAACTAATAAGCATCCTGGATAGTCTAGTAAGAAGTTTTCAAGAACACTTAGTGTAACAATATCTAAATCATTTGTAGGTTCATCTAAAATTAAAAAGTTAGGGTTTTGAATTAAAACAGTACATAAGTACAATCTTTTGCGTTCTCCACCGGAAAGTTTTTCAACACGATCATATTGTTTTTTCTTGTCGAATAAAAAACGCTCTAATAGTTGAGAAGCAGATATTTTACGTCCTTTTGAAAGTGGTATATAATCACCAAATTCACGGATTACTTCAATCACTTTTTGCCCTTCTTTTATATTAATACCTTTTTGGGTGTAGTATCCAAATTTGACAGTTTCACCAGTGATAACTTTTCCAGAATCAGGCTTGTCTGTATTGGTTAACATGTTTAGGAACGTAGATTTTCCAGTTCCGTTTTTACCAATAATTCCGATACGTTCCCCTCTGATGAAGGAGTAGTTAAATTTGTCTAAAATTATTTTTTCATCATATGCTTTATATGCATTATGAAACTCTACAATTTTATTTCCTAAACGCTCCATGTTGATTTCCAGTTCCATGGAGTGTTCCTTACGCCTGGAATGTGCTTTTTCTTTTATTTCGTAAAAATCATCGATTCTTGATTTAGATTTTGTGGTACGTGCTTTTGGTTGACGACGCATCCAATCTAATTCTTTTTTAAATAAATTTTTCGCTTTTCCTATTTCGGTATTAGCAGCTGTTACACGTGCTTCTTTTTTCTCAAGATAATAAGAGTAGTTTCCTTTATAGCTGTATAATTGCCCATTTTCTAATTCAATAATTTCGTTACATACACGTTCTAGGAAAAACCTATCGTGAGTAACCATGAAAAGGGTAATACTTTCTTTTTTGAAATAGGCTTCTAACCACTCTATCATTTCTAAGTCCAAATGATTGGTAGGTTCATCTAGAATTAATAAATCGGGTTTACTGATAAGGATCGTAGCTAATGCTAAACGTTTTTTTTGTCCTCCAGAAAGTAAACTTACTTTTTGATCTAGATTTTCAAGTTTTAATTTGAAAAGAATTTGTTTGTATTGTGTTTCAAAATCCCAAGCATTATGCTGATCCATCAAGTCAAAAGCCTTTTGGTATGCATCTGAGTCTTCAGGATTTTCTAGAGCTTTTTCATATTGTTGTATAATCTTCAGTGTTTTATTGTCTGAAGCAAAAATAGTTTGCTCAATAGTTAAAGTTTCGTCAAAAATATCTTCTTGTGATAAGAAAGAGACAGATAATTCTTTTCGTTTTACAATTTGTCCAGAATCAGCTTGATCACGATTAGTGATGATGTTTAGGATTGTAGATTTTCCAGTACCATTTTTTGCAATAAAAGCAATTTTTTGGTCTTTATTAATTCCGAATGAAATATTGTCAAACAATACACGTTCACCGTATGATTTCGAGATGTTTTCTACAGATAAGTAGTTCACTTTTTTTTTTTTTTACAAATTAAGTAGAATTTCTTTAGATATAAGGTATAAAGTTTCATTATTACTACTGAAAAGCTATATTTGTGACTTACTTAAAAATGAAAATAAATGAAAATTAAGTCGTTACTTATATTTCTACTATTGATAATTTTAGTTTTTACATCGTGTATTTCTAATAAGCAAACGGTGTATTTGCAAAATCAAAATATAGCCATAGAGCAACAAGCGTTATTGAGTAAGCAATTACCACCATATAGGGTGCAAATTAATGATGTGTTGAGTATCCGTGTGAAAGCATTAGACCAAGCATTGGTAGGTATGTTTAATCCATTAGCTTCTGAGGATAATGTATCTGCTACGTCTGGAGAAGGATTGTATTTTGATGGTTTTTTAATTGATGATCACGGTGAAATAAATATGCCTACACTTGGAAAGGTTGAAGTGTTAAATTTAACTACTAAAGAAATTAAGCTTAAAATTACACAACAATTATTAGAACAATACTTCAAGGAAGAGGCGAATTTGTTTGTTACAGTAAAATTGGGAGGTATAAAATATGTTACCATTGGTGAAATTGGGTCTACTGGAACAAAGACTATTTTTCAAGAGCGTGTTACTATTTTTGAAGCAATTGCAAATGCAGGAGATATTCCCATATATGGTAATAAAAAGGACGTATTGATAATAAGGCCGTTTCCAGGGGGGAATAAAATTCATCATGTTGATTTGACTGATGTAGCAATATTTGAATCTCCATATTTTTATATCCAACCAAATGACATGATTTACGTAAAACCGTTGCCACAAAAATCATGGGGTTTTGGAGAAAAAGGAATTCAATCATTAACTACGATATTGGCAATGTTTACAACTTTAGTTACAACATATTTTTTGTTTAAAAGTATATAAGTCTTTAAGTTATGGAAGAAGAATTTAGTTTTTCAGATTTTAAGCCGATGATTAATTTTAAAGATTTGTTTTTTAAAATTTTGAAAAATTGGTGGCTCTTTGCAATATTTTTAGGTGTCAGCTTTACTATAGCATATCAAGTAAATTTGCGTAAGAAATCAAGATACTCAGCAAGTAGCCAAATTGTAATCTCAAATGATAAAAACCCGTTTTTCACTTCAACAACTAATTTAACATTTAATTGGGGAGGAGCTTCTGACAAAATACAAACTACAATAACTCTATTTAAATCTAGGTCACATAATGAAAAAGTAGTTGAATACCTCCAGTATTATGTTAATTATACGAAACAGGCAGAGTATTGGCCATATGATGCGTATAAAACAATGCCTTTTAAAATTGAAGTTGATACTACAGTGTACCAGCAATTAAATAAAAATATAATCATCACTCCTCTGGATGATTTTAAGTATCAACTTTCATATGATAATCCAGTTAAAGCTGTAGCGGTACAACACTATGGTAATAAGAATAAAAAGGTAGAAGAGGTTGTTATAGGTAATGTCACAAAAGAATATGCGTATAATGAATTGGTTAAATTACCGTTTTTTCAATTCAAAGTTATAAAGACTACAAATGAGTTACTTACGAGTTTAGAATCTTTTAAAGTTAGTTTTTCCGATTTTGATAGCGCTGTAGCAGCTAATAGAAACATGGCAATACGTTCAATTATCTCTGGATCTCCAATTGTGAACTTATCTATGAATGGAGCAAATAAGTACCGAATTGTAGATTACATAAATGCTTCAGTTGAAGTACTGAAAATTGATCAATTAACACGGAAAAATTTATTTGCGACCAAGACTATTGGTTTTGTAGATAGGATGTTAGATAGTTTAAAAAACAGAGTTAATACTAATGAAGATGAACTTAATTCTTTTTATAAAAAATCTAAAGCTATAAACCTTGATACTGAAGGAGAAAAATTGACAGGGGAATTAAGTAATTTAGACTTAGAAAAAAATACTTTGCGCTCAAAGTTAGAGTATTTAACTAATTTAGAGAAATATCTAACCAGTAGGACATTATATACTGATGCTCCAGCACCTTCTGTAGTTGGAATTGATGAGCCAAATATAATAAGGAATATTGGTAGGATTATAGAATTATCGGTTCAGCGTTCAAAATATGGTTATGCAGTACGTGAAGATTCTCCTATTTTTGCTGATTTAGATAGGAATATTCAATCATTGAGAACGGTATTGTTTGAAAATATTAAATCATATAGATCAGCTCTTAATTTAGAAAATAAAACAATTAATAATCGCTTGCGAAAAGTTGAAGGTGAATTTTCTAAATTACCAGAAAGTCAACAGAAGTTATTAAATATAGAAAGACAATACAGCTTAAGTAATAATTTATATGAATTGTTTTTGGAAAAACGAAGTGAGGCGAAAATGATTAAAGCAGCTAGTGTTTCAGATTTATTAGTTATTGACGAAGCGAAGGTGATTTCTACAAGTTTGGTTGGTCCAAATAGAAACATGAATTATGTTATTGCTTTGGTGATAGGTTTGTTGTTTCCAACGTTGTTGATTACAGCATTGTTTTTATTTAATAATAATATAACGGGGCCAAAAGATGTTGCTTTTTTGTCAAAAATACCATTGTTAGGAGTTATAGGTAAAAGTAATGAGGTTTTAACAGTTTTTAAACGATCAAAATCACCAGTAAGTGAGTCATTTAGATCAATGAGGTCAAATTTAGAGTTTATATATAAAAAACAAAATATAGATTCAGCATCTAGAACACTTTTGGTTACATCGTCAGTAAGTGGGGAAGGAAAATCGTTTACGGCTATTAATATTGCTTGTATGTATGCCATGAGTAATAAAAAAACAGTGTTGGTTGGTTTAGACTTACGTAAACCTAAAATATTTGATGATTTTGATTTGCATAATAACTATGGAGCAGTTAATTATTTAATAAATAATAAAGAGTTCCATGAAGTAGTACAGAAAACTCATGTTCCAAATTTAGATTTAATAACTTCTGGGCCTATACCTCCAAATCCTTCTGAATTATTAATTAGTGATAAGATGGATGAGTTTGTGAAAGAGTTAAAAGAGAATTATGATTATATTGTTTTTGATACGCCGCCTTTAGGGTTGGTTACAGATGCCTTAGATTTAACACGTTATTCTGATGCAAATGTTTATATGATTCGTCAAGATTATACTAAAAAATCTATGCTTGGACTGATAAATGAAAAGCATACGAATAAAGAAATTAAAAATTTAAGCTTTGTATTAAACTATTATAAGGCTAAAACGGGTTACGGCTATGGCTACGGCTACGGCTACGGTTATGGAGTATATGGTAATGGATATCATGAAATTGAGGATGAAAAAGGGATAATTGCTAAAGTGAAGCAACTATTTAAGCGTGGTTAATATTTACTAATTAGTTAAAAAAGAACTGATTTGAATACAGACGAAAAATGGTTAGATGAAATATCTGCTAATCAAAAAATAATACAATTTAATTTTAAAGAAGTATGGAAGTATAAGGATTTATTGTTTCTTTTTGTGAAAAGGGATTTAATTACCGTGTATAAACAAACTGTACTTGGACCATTATGGTATTTAATTCAACCGCTATTAACGTCAGTTATTTTCACGTTAATATTTAATGATATCGCAGGGATTGATACAGGATCGATACCGCCTTTTTTATTCAACTTAGCGGGGATTACAACTTGGAATTATTTTAAAGAATGCTTAACCGCTACTTCAGATACTTTTAAGAAAAACGAAAATATTTTTGGTAAAGTATACTTTCCGCGTATTATAATGCCACTTTCAGTAATTGTTTCTAATTTATTGAAGTTTGGAATTCAGCTATTGGTGTTATTGGTGTTTTATATTTATTATGTTTTATCAGGATATGATATTCAGCCGAGCTTAACTTTAGCCTTTTTTCCATTATTAGTGATTTGTATGGGAATGTTAGGTTTGGGGTTAGGGATGATTATTTCATCTTTAGTAACAAAATATAGGGATTTAACTTTTTTAGTGAGTTTTGGAGTGCAATTATTGATGTATATGTCAGCAGTAGTATATCCTTTATCCCTAATAAAAGAAAAATTAGCTGAATATGCATGGGTAGTAGAGTATAATCCTATGACACACGTAATTGAAATGGCAAGATATATGTTGTTGAACGAGGGAACAATAGTGTTGTCTAAAATTATTTTCACATCCCTGTTTACGGTTCTAATATTGCTATTTGGTATAGTGATATTTAATAAAACGGAGAAAACGTTTATAGATACAATATGATTGTTAGTAGGTTAATCATGCTTTTTAGTGTGCTAGTTTACTTAAAATGATGCTTATGGATAATTGTATATTAAAAATAGAAAACCTTTCAAAACAATATAGATTGGGACTTGTTGGTACAGGTACTATTAGTCACGATTTAAATAGATGGTGGAGTAGAATTAGAGGAAAAGATGATCCATATTTAAAGATTGGTGATGTAAATGATAGAGCTTCAAAAGGAACTTCAAATTATGTTTGGGCGTTAAAAGATATTAATTTTGAAGTAGCTCAAGGAGAGGTTTTAGGTATCATAGGGAAAAATGGAGCTGGAAAATCTACATTGTTGAAAATTCTATCTAAAGTTACTGGGCCATCTATAGGGACAATAAAAGTTAATGGAAGAATAGCCTCATTATTAGAAGTTGGTACAGGGTTTCATCCCGAAATGACTGGTCGTGAAAATATATATTTAAATGGCGCAATCTTAGGAATGACTAAGAAAGAAATTAGTGTAAAGATAAATGAAATTATTGTTTTTTCTGGATGCGAAAAATTTATAGATACTCCCGTAAAGCGATATTCTTCTGGAATGAAAGTTCGTTTAGCTTTTGCTGTAGCAGCACATTTGGAACCCGATATTTTAGTGATTGACGAAGTTTTGGCAGTAGGTGATGCAGAGTTTCAAAAAAAAGCTATAGGGAAAATGCAAGACATTTCTAAAGAAGGTGGTCGAACAGTTTTGTTTGTGAGCCATAATATGACTGCAGTAAAAAATTTATGCTCTAGAGCAATTGTGTTAGAAAAAGGGACGGTAATATACAATGGTACAGCAGACAGTGCTGTAGATTTTTATTTAAATGCTCAGCGAGAAAAGGCAAATGTTTCATTATCAAATAGGACAGATAGAGGGGGGACAGGTGAAGTTCGATTTACTCAAGTTGAGTTATTGAATGATAAAGAAGTCGCTATAAATGAGATTATATCAGGATCTTATGCCAAATTTAGGTTGCATTTGGAGTTTATAGCTTCAATTCCACCAGAAGACCTTATTTTTGGGTTAGTTATTTATGATGTCAATGAAGTGAAAATTGCTGACTTTTACTCTGATGAAATGGGGGTGATGTTTAGTGATATTGATGGATATGTTGAATTAGAAATACCACAATTAATGTTGCGAGGAGGGAGTTATTCAGTAGTGGTAGTTGTACAAACATCCAAATTAGTGGTTAAGCAACTTGATTTGTTACATAATGTATTGAACTTTACAGTTTTTCCTGGGGATTTTTGGAATATAGGAAAGGTAAATAGAGCAACTAATGTAGCGTTAATTAATGCAAATTATTTAGCTAAATAAAATGAAGCTATTAAAACAAATAAAAGCTAAATTTAAAGGTTTTTTTATAAAACCTCCATATTCTAATAATTCAGAATTATTAACAAGGTTTAGTTTTTGTAATAAAGCTGTTGTTTTGGGGTCTGGAGCTACAGTTAATATGTTAGGACTTACTAGTTTTTCTAATGATACATTGGTGATTTCTATGGGGAATTTTTACGAACATCCGAAAATTAATTCCATAAACCCTTCAATACATATTTTTGCTGCCTCACATTCACCAATAACTGAAATTGTATTGACAAATTGGTGGAAACGTTGTAATGAAATATTACCAAGTTCTACTCCAGTTATGGTAGAGGTTAGAGATAAAGAGATAGCAGAAAAAATATTTATTGGTAGAGAAATATTGGTCTATTCTTATGGGGGTGATTTTCCAATTGATTTTTCGAAAAAAATTATATCCCCTTGGAGTGTAACAATTGTAGGTTTGCAATTAGCAATTTATACTAAAGTTACTGATATTTATTTAATGGGGGTTAATCACGATTGGCAATGTATTAAGCCTTATACGCATTTTTATATGCATGATGAGCCTTCTTTAGAGTATTATTTAAATAAAGAGGGTATTGTTGTTGATTATGAAAAACAAAAGCAGCCTTTTCCAAAAGAGCGATTGTATAGAGAATATGAGTTGTATCAGCAATATGAAGCTTTAAAAAAAGAAGCAGAAAAGCATAATCAAAGTATTTATAATGGTGATAAATATTCTGATTTTGATGTGTTTAAGCATATAAATTATACTAGTCAATGATGAGTGTACCCTTACTGTCAATTATTACAATTAATTATAACGATGCTATTGGTTTACAAAAAACGATGAATAGTGTACTGAATCAATCCTTTAAAGGGGTTGAATACATTGTAATAGACGGAGGTTCTACAGATGCTAGTGTTGAGGTTATTCAGACTTTCGTAAATGACAGAATGCAATGGGTTAGTGAACCAGATTCAGGGATTTATAACGCTATGAATAAAGGAATTTTGAGGGCTAAAGGAAAGTTTTTGTTATTTTTGAATTCTGGAGATTTTTTAATGTCTAACACTATTTTGGAAAAGGTTGCACCATTAATAAATAATGAATCTTCTTTTATATCGTGTAATCTTCTTTTAGATGGAGATGTTAAAAGAGTAAGGCAGCACCCTGATCAAGTATCATTTAGTTATTTAGTTTCTAATACTGTGTCGCATCCATCAACCTTTATAAAAAGAGAAATGTTTTCAAAATATGGGTTGTATAATGAGAAAAATAAAATAATCTCCGATTGGGAATTTTTTTTTAAAACATTAGGGTTAAATGGAGAATCTTATCAAATGATAAACGAAACATTGACAGTTTTTGATATGGATGGAATTTCGTCAAGTGATGATAGTATAAAATTAATTACTGCAGAAAAAGAAGCGGTTTATAAAAAGTACTTACCTTCAGTTTATACGAATGAATTTGATATTTATAATTTTAATAACTTTAGAGCTCCTTCAAAAAGAATTAAGTTGCTAATGAAGATTGATAAAAATTCTTTTGTCCGAAAAATAGCAACTCTTGTTTTATTAGTGTTGAGTAAATTTTCGAGGTAGTTATTCATGAAATATTTGGTAAATTTAAGTCAAGTATAGAGATGTTTTATGATGTTAATACATGTAGAGTTTTATGAAAAGTAAAATAGTAAAAATTATTTCTTTGTATAAAAAGGTGCAGATAACTGAAAGTAAATTTTATGTTGTTTTTATGAAGCAATTGTATTATTATTTCTTTTTTAAAAAGGAAATAATAGCACATCAAAATACAACTATAAAAGGTCTTAAAAATATTTCAACAAATGGCTTACTAAATATAGGTGTGCAATATGTTGGTTTTTCGCATTCTAGAGATATTACCTTACTAAATATTAGCGGTAAATTAGTGTTGAATTCAGGATACTCTATTGGGCGTGGTTGTAGGTTTGATATTGCTAAAAATGCGATTATTTCTTTTGGTAAAGGTGGGTACACAAATGTTAATACTAAATTTATCATAATGCATGGGTTAAAGGTAGGTGATAATTGTGTTATCTCATGGGATTGCCAGTTTTTGGATGAAGATTTTCATAATGTATATTATGATGGAATGAAAAGTAGACCTAAAGAAATTATAATAGGTAATAATGTATGGATTGGAGCTGGAGCAAAAATATATCAAGGAACTAGGGTTGCGGACGGAAGTGTCATAGCAGCTAATTCCGTAGTAAGAGGTCAATTTTTAGAGAAAAATGTTGTTATTGGAGGTAATCCAGCTAAAGTTATAAAGACAGATGTTAAATGGGAGTAAATTGTATCAATAATAATGACTTTTTAAAAAAGGAACATTTTTTTAAAGTGTTTTTTGTGATTTCTTTTTTTTATTGTGTAGGTAATATTCCTCTTTTTTTGAATTCGGGAGTTTTTTGGGATGATTGGACCTTGTTTCAAATGTCTGAAAATGGAATAATGCAACAATTTAGAGGTAATGGAATAACTTGGTTAGGTAATTTTCATGTACTATTAAATAAATTACCAAATCCATCTTTAGTATATAATTACTTTACCATTGCTGCTCATATTTCGACTATATATGTATTATTAAAGGTTTTGTCATTACTTAATTTTAGAAATTATTTTTATGTATTTATAGTGGCGCTAAGTGTTATTGTGCCTTATTTTATGGTAAGAAACACAATGGTGTGTCTTCCGTATACAATTTGCTACTTGCTCTTTTTTACAGCTTTTTGGTCTCTTTTAAAGTGGCAAATTTCACGTAAAATTATTTATAGGGTTTTCGCTAATATTTTGTTTTTAGTAAGCTTTATAACCAATTCTTTGCTCGTATTTTATTTATTTCCTATTGTATTTCTTTTTTTTATTGAATATAGAAACAATTGTTTTAAAACCTGGAAAACTTGTTTTTTTAGTGTTTTAAAATATTCGGATTTAATTCTTTCCCCTGTTTTATTTTATGTTATTAAAATAACTTACATGAATCCTACAGGATATTATAGTTATGTGAGTTATAATAAAATTACTTTGAATGGTTTATTGAATTCACCTAGTAGATTATTAAGTAGTTTTGAAGAATCTTTTTTGGGCTTAATAATTTATTCAATTAAACCTTTATTGATTTCAAGGTTTTATGTATCTTTTTTTATAATTATATTAATTCTTTATGTGTATATATTAAAAAAAATTAAATTTAATCTTTTCACAAATAAAGAACTGAGGTATTTAATAATAGCTGGGGGTATGTTGTTTTTTCTTGGGGCATTTCCATATGTGTTAGTAAATAAAGTTCCAAAATTTGAAGGCTTTGAAACGCGTCATCAGTTACTGTTACCATTGGGGAGTTCTTTGTTTTTAGGAGGGCTAATATTACTTTTTGTGAAGGAACAATTTCAAAATTATTTTATTGCACTGTTATTTTCTTTTTTTAGTGTAGCAACAATTTATGGGAATTTACAGTTTGTTAATGGGTGGTTTAAACAAGAGAGTCTAAAAGTTAATTTAGAAACTAAACAGTTAGTAGATAATGCTACTTTTGTAGTGGTAGATTCTACAACGGAGTATAATGAAGTTCAAATTGATTATAGTTTTTATGTATTAAATGGAGTTGTTAAGTGTATTGATAAAAAAGAAAATAAACTTTTCATAAACTATGAAGAGTATATTTCAAAGAAGAGCCAATTAAAACAATTACTTCGTGATAAGGAAATGTATAATATGAGTAATTATTATTTAAGTGAACCACATTTTTTTTTAAAAATTAAAAAGGGAAGTTATCCTTTAAGTCCTTTAAATACAGTTAAAATGATAGTTCTTAAATATATTAAGCCAAACAAGTTTGAAAAAAACATAAACAATATATTGAATATAGAGATACATCCTTTTTCTGAAAAGGAGTTCAGTGTTTATTTTAAAACCATAAATTAGTAGCATGAAAGTAGCATTTATAACTGGTGTAACTGGTCAAGACGGAGCTTACCTAAGTGAGTTTTTATTAAAAAAAGGATATCAAGTTCATGGCTTAAAGCGTCGTTCTTCGATGTTTAATACTGATAGAATAGATCATTTATATCAAGATCCGCATATTGAGAATAGACATTTTATATTGCATTATGGCGATATGACTGATAGTTCTAACCTTATACGTTTAATTAGTGAAATAAAACCAGATGAGATTTATAATTTGGCAGCCATGAGCCATGTGCAAGTTTCATTTGAAATGCCTGAATACACTGCTGATACAGATGCTATGGGAGCATTACGTATTTTAGAAGCTGTACGATTTCTTGGTCTTGAAAAAAAGACTAAAATTTATCAGGCTTCAACATCTGAATTGTATGGTAAAGTACAGGAAGTTCCACAATCTGAAACCACACCATTCTATCCACGTAGTCCATATGCAGTAGCTAAAATGTATGCATATTGGATTACTGTTAACTATAGAGAGGCTTATAATATGTTTTCATGTAACGGAATACTTTTTAATCATGAATCTCCTATTCGTGGAGAAACTTTTGTGACTAGAAAAATTACAAGAGCTGTATCTAAAATAGCTTTAGGATTACAGGATAAGTTGTATTTAGGGAATCTTGATGCAAAACGTGATTGGGGGCATGCAAAAGATTATGTGCGAATGATGTGGATGATTTTGCAAGCAGATGAACCAGAAGATTGGGTTATTGCTACAGGGGTAACTACTACTGTTAGAGATTTTGTGAAAATGGCTTTTCAGCATGTTGGGATTACATTAGGATTTAGTGGGTCTGGAGAAACTGAAACAGCAAAAGTTATTAAATCTAATAATCCAGAGTATCAATTAAAAGTTGGGACTGAAGTATTAGCTGTAGATTCTAAGTATTTTAGACCAACAGAAGTTGATTTGTTAATTGGCGACCCTTCTAAGGCAAATAATAAACTAGGTTGGACTCCTGAGTATGATTTACAAAACTTAGTTGTTGATATGATGAAGCATGATTTACATTTAATGCGAAAAGATCAATTATTAAAAGAACATGATTATAAAACCTTAAATTATTTTGAATAAGTAATGATGCAAAAAGACGCCAAAATATATGTAGCAGGACATCGTGGTTTAGTGGGGAGCGCAATTCTTAATTCTTTAAAAATTAAGGGATATAATAATATCGTTACACGTACTCATAAGGAATTAGATTTAATAGATACTCTTGCTGTCGCTTCTTTTTTTAAGGAGGAACAGCCAGAATATGTAATACTTGCTGCAGCTAAAGTAGGAGGGATAATGGCTAATACCACATATAGAGCTGACTTTATTTATGAAAATTTAGCCATTCAAAATAATGTGATCCATCAGAGTTATTTACATCAGGTAAAGAAATTATTGTTTTTAGGGAGTACTTGTATTTATCCTAAAAATGCCGATCAACCTATCAAGGAAACAGAATTATTAACGAATGTTTTAGAGTATACAAATGAACCATATGCTTTGGCTAAAATAGCTGGGATAAAGATGTGTGAAAGCTATAATTTACAGTATAAAACTAATTTTATAGCAGTAATGCCAACTAATTTATACGGGCCTAATGACAACTTTGATTTAGAAAAATCTCATGTGTTACCTGCATTAATTAGGAAAATATATTTAGGGAAATTATTAAAAGAAAATGATTGGGAGGCAATAAAAAACGATTTAAATAATTTACCTATAAAAGGAGTTTTTGGGACAGCTCCAAAACAGAGTATCATAGAAATATTAGCTAGTTTAGGAGTAGGAATAAATAATAATGAGGTTCAAGTTGAAATCTGGGGCTCAGGAAAACCATCTCGTGAATTTATGTGGTCAGAGGATATGGCTGATGCAAGTATATATGTTATGGAACAGGTGAATTTTAAGGACTGTTTTATTCAAGAAAATCCAGAAGTAAGAAATACACATATTAATATAGGTACTGGGGTTGATTGTACAATAAAAGAGTTAGCAGAATTAATAAAAGTTAAAGTAGGATTTTCAGGTAACTTAGTATTTGATATTTCTAAACCTGACGGAACCTTAAAGAAATTGACTAATGTGTCTAAATTGAATGAACTGGGTTGGAAGCATAAAGTTAATTTAGAAGAAGGTGTTGCTAAATTGTATCAATGGTATTTAAACAGGTAGCTTATGGTTAGAAAAGTGCTAAAGAAAATAATATGTGCTATTTTACCAGAATTAAAGGTGGTTTTATATAAGGATGTAGCTTTTGATTGGATTGTAAATACTAAAACTAATGTAGACTTTGATGAGCTTACTAAAATATATGCTCCTTATACTTTTACAAATGTAAGTTTAGGAAAAGGGAGTTATGTGTCATCAAATGCTAAAATATCTAATACAAGCATTGGTAAATTTTGTTCTATTGGGCCTAATTTAATTTGCGGATGGGGAGTTCATCCATTAAAGGGGATTAGTACTAGCCCTTTTTTTTATAGCACAAAAAAGCAAAATGGAGCTACTGTAGCTAGTAATAATTTAATAGAAGAAAGAAAGCCAATTGTAATTGGTAATGATGTTTTTATTGGCGCAAATGTGACTATATTAGATGGGGTGATTATTGGTGATGGAGCTGTTATTGGTGCAGGCGCTGTGGTTTCTAAAAATATACCAGCTTATGCTATTGCCGTTGGGGCTCCTATAGAAATTAAAAAATACCGATTTGATGATGTGAAAATTAAGCAACTATTGAAAATTAAATGGTGGGATTTAGAAGATTCTAGTTTGAATGAAATACACAGGTTGTTTTTTGATGTAGATGCTTTTATTAATCAATACGATAAAGATTTATAGTTAATAGATTATATATAATCAATATTTTAAATTGAAAAAAAAGAAAATATTACTTATAGGTCCTATAGGTGACTTTGGGGGTAGAGAGTTAGAAGCTGGTTTTATAGCTAATGCATTAAATGAAGAATATGATGTTAAAATTTGTTCTACAGTTTATTATACAGAACAATCACAGGTTTTTGATTTTGTAGCAAAAAAACATATGTTTTCATTTTCAAATACTGTAGTTGAAAAACATATTTTGATTAAGGTAATTGCATTTGTGGCTTATGTACGTTTTGGGTTTAAATTTTCAATTCCTTTTTATTTTAATAATAAAATTAATAAAAAATATTTTGCAGTAGCTAGTAAAACTGATCAGGTTATAGAGGAGCTCATAGCTGAGAATGATGTGATTATTGTGTGTGCACAATTAACTTCTAACTATTTAAAAAAAATAGTAGAGAGCGCATTTTTAAAAAATATTCCAGTGATATTCCGAACTACTGGTACAATTGTAAATAGTAGCGCTAAATTTTTAAAGTCAGAGTTTAACTGGTTAAACAAAGTCACTTCCTTTATACATCATTCAGAAGCTAATGCCGGTAAGTTGTCTTTATTGCGTAAATATAATTATGAGATAATTGATCAGTGTGCTTATAATGAAAAAGAATTAATAGGGAGCGCTGTTAAGGAGGATGAAATATCAGATTTTTTTGTCCTTTCTCGTTTATCAAAAGAAAAGCAGGTTGATATAGTTATTAAAGCTTTTAATACTGTTAGGGAATCAACAGATCGTCTGCATATTTATGGGGATGGGCCGGAACTAGAATATTTAAAAGGTTTAGCAAAAAATAATAAAAATATTATTTTTTATGGACATATTTCACATACACAGAGTCATGAATTGTTTTATAAATATGATTGCTTAATAATTTCTTCTTCAGAAGAAGCTGGCCCCCTGACAGGTATAGAGTCGATGGCTGGTGGTATGCCGTTAATAAGTACTAAAGTTGGTGCTATGTCAGAGCGATTATTGGAATATGATTTTTGGTATGATGGAAGTCAGGAGCAGTTGGAGTTAAGGATGAGGGAAATTAAAATGTTATCTTCTTCTGAAGTGACAGTAATTTCAAAAAGAATTAAGCAACGATATATAGAAGAATATTCTATAGGAACTATTAAAAAAAAGTATCGAAATAGTGTAAGTAAAACTTTATTTTTATCGTAATTTCTTAGAAGAAAAAACAATACTGTTATTCAATAATTTTACATATTTTTGGAAATATAGAGTGTACTGAATTAGAAATGATAATACACACGCTATATAAATAAAGAACTTCTAATTTTGCATCTTTGAATGAATTTTAATAAAAGGAGTAATATATGCTATAGTGGAGTATTAGCCATGAAAATTCCAAATGTATGTATGGGGTTATAATTAATTTAGTGATGTATAATAATCAATTATGAGAATTGGTCAAAATCCAGAGAAGGAAAATTATAGAAAGATAGAATATAAGCAGCATCGAATCATTATACCTGTGTATATTCCTGAAACAAATCAAGAATATTTTAAAGGTTTGTTTGATGTGCTTAAGACAAGTCTGAATTCTCTTTTTCTAACAATTAATAGAGATAAGACAGCAATTACAATTATTAATAATGCTTGTAAAGCTGAAGTCTCAGTTTATTTAGACGGACTACTCTTAAATAAAAAAATAGATAAACACGTAAAGCTTTCGCATAATCTAGGTAAGGTAAGTACGGTTATATCTGAAGCGAAATCATCTTTTGAACCGCTAATTACAATTGCTGATGCAGATGTTTTTTATTTCAATAATTGGGAAAATGAAGTAATTAAAGTTTTTAACACATTCCCCAGTACAGGGGTTGTAGCTCCATTACCTACACCAAATCTTACGTTTTATCATAATACATCCTTGTGGTTTAGACTTTTTTTTAAAATTAATAAAGAAAAAATTGTTTCAGATAAATCATTTAAACTTTTTGAAGAAGGAATAGGGAATGAAACAATTTTTGAAACCAAGAATGTTAACTGGAAGAAAGGACAGTATGTTTTGTCAAAAAATGAAACAAAAGCTTGTCTTGGAGCAGGTCATTTTGTAGCAACTTATAAGAGAGAGGTGTTTGATAAATTGCCTTTTATTAAACCTAAATATGTATTTAAGGATGGGGATGAAGAGTTCTTTTTAGATCAGCCTATAGATAAATTAGGTTTTCATAGGTTGTCAACAATTCACACCTTTGTATATCATTTAGGGAATCATATTCCAGAATGGGTGTCACAGTATAAACATCAAATACCAGACGATATTCAAGAAATGAAGGATGTCAAAAAAATTAAAAAAGAATTTTTTAATTTTTTTGACACTCCATATAGGGGAGTAGCTTGGGGAGTATCAATGATACCATATAAAATCAGAAAAAAAATAATTCCTTTGCTTAGGAAAATGAAAGTGTAATTATGAGAGTAAATATAAGGTTGTTTTTAAGGAAGGTTATGTATTATATTTTAAACACACCGAAAATAGGTAGTGACGTTGTGTTGTCAGGTTATTCCAGAGGTATACAGAATGTGAAATTTGAAGGTAATAATGCAGTGCCAGACAGATGTAATTTTTCTGGAAACATATCTTTAGGTTATGCAACAACATTAGGTTATAATAATTTTTTACATGGTAATATAAATATTGGAAAATATTGTCAGTTGGGAGCAGATATTGCCATTCATACAACTAACCATCCTACAAATTATATGACAACATATATTAATAAAAATTTATTTAATGGGGAGTTAAAAAAAATGAAAGAAATTAATAATGTAGTAATAGGAAATGATGTTTGGATAGGTCATAATGCAATGATAATAGGAAATGTAAATATTGGTAATGGTGTTGTTATAGCTGCAGGAGCTGTAGTAACAAAAGATGTGAAACCATATACAATAGTAGCAGGTGTGCCAGCTAAGGTTATACGAAAAAGATTTACAGATAAGATAATTGCTGAAATTGAAGAGTTAAAATGGTGGAATATGTCTGAAGTAGAATTAGAGAAAATTAAACCAATGTTTTTTAAAGATTTTAAAAGTAGAACAAGTATATATGAATAATCACATGATTAATGCAAGTAATTATCGTGGGTTTAGAAAATGTACAGATTTATATTGATGTAGCGTTATTAAACTTTAATCTCATATAACTAAAAGTTGTAAAACTGTAATTTAACAAATTCTAACATATGATTATTTATGAAAAAAGAGAGTTAGTTATATGGTCAATTGCAATATTCAATTACGATAATCTATAATATTTACTTTATGAAAAAGAATATGAACATTGCAATTATTCCAGTTAGAGGCGGATCTAAACGATTGCCTAGAAAAAACATATTGCCTTTAAACGGGATTCCGTTATTAGTACATAGCATTTTATATGCTCAAGAGAATCTAGATATAATAGATGAAATTATTGTTTCAACGGATGATAAAGAAATTAAAAAAATTGCATTAGAATACGGAGTAACTGTTCTTGATAGACCTTTTGAATTATCAGGAGATCATACCTCAACAGTAGCAGTATTAAGTCATGTGTTAGGGAATTATAATAAGACTGTAGAAAATGTAATTCTTTTACAAGCAACGAATCCTCTACGTCCTAAAAAAATGTTAGCACAAGCTTTCGAGAAGTATACAACGGGGAATTATGACAGCTTAATGACAGTTAGTAGGAATTATGAAAAATTAGGAGAAATAATAAACCACAAGTTTGTGCCATTTAATTATAAGCAAGGCCAACGAAGCCAAGATTTAAATCCTTTATTTGCAGAAAATGGATTATTGTATATTTCAAAAGCAACATTAGTTAAAGAAGAAAAAATTTTAGGAGAGCAAAATTTTCCTTTTATTGTAAATCATCCCTTTGCAAAAGTAGATATTGATGTTTTAGAAGATTTAAAATATGCAGAATTTATTTTAAAACATTATGAAGATAATTAAAAATGAAATTTAAAAAATATATAATAAAAAACTCTGATATCCTTTTAGGGGTAATATTGATATTATTAAAGATTTTTTTTATTGAAATGGACCCTCCCAGTTGGCTAGTTGCTTACTACCAACCAATAGATGAAATGTATTATGTTCAATTAGCATATGATTATATAGATTATCAACAATTATTTTACAGTGATCGTATAAGTTTTTTTGGAACCCCTTTATTATCTAATATAGTGGCTTTTTTTACCTTAGGTGTTTTTGGTGACAATTATTACGGTCTTAGATTAGGGTCTGTTTTTTTTGGCGTTATGTCAATGATTATCTTTGTCCTTTTAACTCGTAAATTTATTTTTTTTAAATTAATAAGGTTTTTAGCTATTCTATTTTTTGGGTTAAACTTTTCTTTTACAATGGCTACAATGTACGTAGAACCAACAATATCTAGGACCTTTTCATTGTTAGTCGTTATATATATAATAGTAAACTTTTATGATTCTATTTTGAAAAATCCTAAAAGAATTATTTTAATTAATTCTATAGTTTTTACAATTTTATTAATAACCTATCCAACCAATTTGTTTACCCTTTTAGCATCGTATGCATTATTGGTTATTTATCCGATGCTTATAAATAATAAGGAAAGAACTATTAAATTATTTTTTATTAGGAATACATATTACTTGTTAAGTATTTTAATTCCTGTGGTATTAATTTGGATAACGTTCTTGTCTTTTGAAATAAATATAGTAGAAAATATTTTAAATAGAGGGGGAGATTATTCTAGTAGAGTTGCTTTTTCGGTTACAAATATTTATAGAAATTTCATAAATATAGGGAGGTCTAATTTGTTCATATATAATCCATTATTATGTATTGTTTTTTTTCTTTCTATATCGTTGTTTGTATCGAAGAAAATTAAAAAAGAATATCTGGCAAATGAGGTGGTAATTATTTTTTGCTTTTTAACTTGTTTTATACTGCAATCTTTTTTTATAAATGATTTTCCACAAAGAAAATTAATTATTATGCTACCCATGATATTATTATTAATATCTTGGTATGTTAATGATATTTATGAAAAAGAACTCTTATTTAATAAAAAAATAATTTTCAATTGCATTATATCTTTTATCATCTTAGCTGTATTATTTGTTTTATTAAATAATTTAAAAAGAAGTATTGGTACAGTAAGTCTTTTCTTAGGATTGATGTTGTTCGGAATAATAGTTTATAATCGTAAAATAGATAAAATTAAATTGTTTGCAGTGTTTTTATTATTAATTAGTAGTGAGTTATTTTTCAGCATTAAAAATTATGTTTTAGAACCTACTTTCAATTATAAATTAGCACAAGAAAAGTTATCTAAATATAATGGTGAAAAATTTATAGGAGGTTATTCTATTGGGTTTAGAGCTTATAATAATATTAAGCCAGTATTAAATCCATATTTATATTATGGTAATAAAGATGCTTACGATAAAAAAATAATAGAGTTAACAAGAGAAAATGATTTTTTCTACACGATAGGAGATGATGATGAGATAGAAAATAATAAAGGAAGAGGATTTGTTGTTTTAGATACACTATTAAAATATAATGAGACAGTTAATTATAAAAATAAAAGTGTTTATTTATATATCAAAGAACAAAAAGATTCAATTGGAATTATAAGTAATTTAATAAAATAAATTAGAAGAATAATAGCAGTAAAATTATAAGATGAATAAAAATCCATTTATAGAAATATCAGGTAGAAAAATTGGAGCTGATTATCCTCCATTAGTGATAGCTGAAATAGGAATAAACCATGAAGGCTCTTTGCAAATTGCTAAAGAAATGGTAGATGCCGCTGATAGAGCAGGTGTAGAGGTAGTTAAACATCAAACTCATATTGTAGCAGATGAAATGTGTGGTGAGGCTAAAAAAGTAATTCCAGGGAATGCGGATGTATCTATTTATGAAATAATGGATCGTTGTTCTTTAAATGAAGAAGATGAAATATCCTTAAAAGAATATGTAGAAAGTAAAGGAATGATTTTTATATCTACTCCTTTTTCTCGTGCTGCTGCTGAACGATTAGAACGAATGAATGTATCTGCGTATAAAATAGGCTCAGGAGAGTGTAATAATTATCCATTATTAGAGCATATAGCAGAATTTGGTAAACCAGTGATTTTAAGTACAGGTATGAATACTATAGCAAGTGTAGCTAAAGCTGTAGAAATATTTGAAAAACACCAAGTACCGTTAGCTTTGTTGCATACAACTAATTTATATCCTACACCAACACACTTAGTGCGTTTAGGGGCAATGATACAGCTAAAAGAAGCATTTCCTAATAATGTTTTTGGACTTAGTGATCATACTTTAAATAATAATGCATGTTTGGCAGCTACCGCATTAGGAGCGTCAGTATTAGAACGTCATTTTACGGATATAATGGAGCGTACTGGTCCAGATATAGTGTGTAGTATGGACGAAAATGCATGTGGTGAATTAATAACTTCTTCTGCAGAAATAGCTCTAATGCGTGGAGGAACTAAAGAGGCAGCAAAAGAAGAACAAGTAACCATTGATTTTGCTTTTGCTACTGTATGTACCATTAAATCGATAAAAGCAGGTGACGTATTTACTAAAGATAATATTTGGGTAAAACGTCCTGGTACTGGAGAGATTTTAGCTGACAAGTTTAATGATTTGTTAGGGAAAACTGCTGCAAATATTATTGAGAATGATCAACAACTAACTTGGCAAGATGTTAATAGCTAAAAGGAAAATAATATTCCTTACTGGAACACGAGCTGATTTTGGTAAAATAAAATCACTAATTCAGATAGTTGAAAAGGATGCAGCTTTTGAACCATTTGTTTTTGTCACAGGTATGCACTTAATGCATACTTATGGTTTTACAGTATTAGAGATTGAAAAATGTGATTTTTCTAATATACATACATTTTCAAATCATACTTGTGAAACTACAATGGATTTGACATTAGCAAAAACTATTGAAGGTTTTTCGGCGTATATCAAAGACGTAAAACCTGATTTGATTGTAGTTCATGGAGATAGAGTTGAGGCTCTTGCAGGAGCTATAGTAGGTTCTTTAAATAATATTTTAGTAGCTCATATAGAAGGAGGTGAGGTTTCTGGAACCATTGATGAACTCATTAGGCATTCTGTAAGTAAAATGAGTCATATTCATTATGTATCTAATGAAAAGGCACAAAAACGTTTATTGCAAATGGGAGAACTTCCTGATGCTATTAAAGTTATTGGGTCTCCAGATGTAGATATAATGTTTTCAGATAGCTTGCCAGTAATTGAAGAAGTAAAGCGCTATTATGAAATATATTTTGACAATTATGCAGTGGCAATGTTTCACCCTGTGACTACTGAATTTGAGCATATGGAAGCACATGCAACAAATTTTGTAAATGCATTACTCGCAGATGATAAAAATTATGTAGTTATCTATCCTAATAATGATTTAGGATCTGAGGCAATACTTAAGCAGTACAAACGCCTAGAAAATAATACTCGTTTTAGAGTATTTCCATCTATTAGGTTTGAATATTTTTTAACCTTGCTTAAAAAAAGCACATTCATTATTGGTAATTCTAGTGCAGGAATTCGTGAAGCTCCATATTATGGTATTGCTACCATAAATATAGGAACTCGTCAAGAAAACAGAGCACTTCATTCACATATTATCAATACAAGTTATGCAGAAAAAAATATTAAAAATGCATTAAATAGAAGTTTTACATATATAGAAAAAGATAGTAGCGCTTTTGGGAAAGGAAATAGTGCTTATCTGTTTTTAGAATCTTTAAAAACATCCTCTTTTTGGGAATTACACAAACAGAAACAATTTATAGACATTTAATTTAGTTAGATATTAGTATATTATGAATACAATTACTCCACATATTTCGTTTGTTAGCCCTGTATATAAGGCTGAAAATATTCTAGACAAATTAGTCATAGAAATAGAAAAAGTAATGCAAGTAATTGATAAGCCTTTTGAGATTATTTTAGTAGATGATAGAAGTCCAGATAACGGATGGGAAGTAATGAAAAAGTTAGCGAATAAATATAAGTCGGTAAAAAGTATTCGCTTAAGTAAAAACTTTGGTCAGCATCCTTCAATTATGGCTGGGTTGTCAGAAGCTAAAGGAGATTGGATAGTGGTTATGGATTGTGATCTGCAAGACCAACCTAAGGAATTAATAAAACTCTACAGTAAAGCCATGGAGGGGTATGATGTAGTTTTAGCAAAAAGAAGACAAAGAAAAGATAGTTTTTTAAAAAAAATGACATCCTTGTTTTTTGCGAAAATTTATGGTTTTTTTACTGATACTGAATATGATAATGAAGTAGCAAATTATGGTATTTATAATAAAAAAGCAATTAATTCTATTTTGGAAATTTCTGACTACATTAAATTTTTTCCATTATTTGTAAAGTTTGTGGGGTATAAATCTACCTCCGTTATTGTAGAACATTCTGAAAGAGATGAAGGAGAGTCAAGTTATAGTTTAATGACGTTACTTAGTTTAGCGTTTAATACAATTATTTCCTTTTCTAATAAACCTTTAAAAATGTTTGTGAAATTTGGACTATTAATTTCTCTATTATCTCTTATATTTGGATTATATACAATATATAAAGCATTATCAGGTAACATTGACGTTTCGGGGTATAGTTCCTTAATCGTATCTATTTGGTTTTTGTCTGGTATTATTATAACAACAATTGGTATAACTGGAATATACGTAGGTAAAATTTTTGATCAAACTAAAAATAGACCTACTTTTATTATTGATGAAATACTATGAGAGTAAATGAATTAGAATGGGATTCCCATTTTTTTAAAAAAAAAGTAGGGGAATTAAATATAGACAATGGAATTATTGAGAATCTATTAGATTTTGATGTAGTTTATGCAAAGTCAGATAAAAAAATAAAATTAACCATACCAAAGTTTGAGTTATCAGCAAGTGAAACAAAAATAGTTTTCATAAAGGATATAAAAGTCCCTAATATTTTTGACTTAAATATTCGTTCTGCTTTTTCATCGGGATTAAAAGCAGAGGATTTATATGAATTAGCTTTAATAAGTGGTGAGTATAGCAGGTTTAATAAAGACAACAAATTCTCTTATAAAGAATTTGTTGAATTATATAAAAAATGGGTAGACAATTCATTTGATAATAATTATGCAGATGATATTTTAGTTTATGTTTTAAATGAAAAGATAGTAGGCTTTGTTACATATAAAATTAATAATGAAGAAGCCAAAATTGGATTAATAGCAACAGATTCTAATCAACAAGGGAAAGGAATAGGTACTAAACTTTTGAATGCTGTAGAAAATAAGTTGTTTAGGTTAAAAATAAAAACACTAGAAATACCTACACAAATGGAAAACATAATTGCATGTAAATTCTATAGTAAAAACGGGTATTCAATTAAAGAAAAAATTTATATAAATCATTATTGGCAAAAATATGATACCATTTAATAAGCCGTATTTAACAGGGAGAGAAACTGAATATATAAAGGAAGCAGTTGCTTCGGGTAAAATTTCTGGTAACGGGGTCTTTACTCAAAAATGCCAAGTCTATTTTGAGGAAAAATACAATTTTAAAAAAGTATTATTAACAACCTCGTGTACGGATGCATTAGAAATGTGTGCTATTTTAGCTAACATTCAACCAGGCGATGAGGTTATAATACCAAGTTATACTTTTGTTTCTACAGCCTTAGCTTTTATTAGACAGGGAGCTATAGTTGTTTTTGCGGATTCATATGCAGATAACCCAAATATTGACGCAGATAAAATAGAAGCCTTAATTACTTCGAAAACAAAAGCAATTGTTCCAGTACATTACGCAGGAATTGCGTGTGACATGGATAAGATAATGAAATTAGCTGACACATATAATTTAATTGTTATAGAGGATGCTGCACAAGCAATACAGTCATACTACAAAGGAAAAGCTTTAGGGAGTATAGGTCATATGTCAACATTTTCTTTTCATGAAACTAAAAATATTATTTCAGGAGAAGGAGGAATGCTTGTGGTAAATGATGAGCGATTTATAAGTAGAGCAGAAATTATTTGGGAAAAGGGAACCAATAGAGCAGAATTTTTTAGGGGTGAAATAAATAAATATGGTTGGGTGGATACTGGGTCTTCTTTTTTACCATCAGAAATTATAGCCGCTTTTTTATGGGCGCAAATTGAAAACATTGAAGATATTCAGCAAAAACGGCTAGATCATTGGGAGTATTATAAAACTAACTTAGTAGTTTGGGCTAAAAAAAATAATATTAAGTTAATGAAAACTCCAGATTATGCAACAAACAATGCACATATGTTTTATGTTGTTTGTGAATCTGAGATACAGCGCACAGCACTAATTTCTTATTTAAAAAGAGAAGGAGTGTTATCAGTTTTTCATTATTTAAGTTTGCATTCTAGTGAGTATTATGCTGAAAAACATGATGGCAGAATATTACCTCATTCTGATATGTTTACCAATAGGTTATTAAGATTACCAATGTTTTATGAACTAGATGTTAAAAAAGTAGTCGAAAAAATTCATGAATATGCTTAAGAGGTTGTTGGTTATATTGGAACCGTCTTTTTTTATTACAGTATTGGTTTACTTTGTAGTCTCAGCCTATTTTTTTTTGAATAAAAATGCAGGGATTGGAGATGAATCTCTTTTTATTTCAGATCTTATTTTTATAAAAAAAGAGGGATGGATCTCGGCAATAGAAAAGGGTGTTTCAATACCATATTTGGTACTTGTTTATCCATTTAGTTTTTGTGTTAAAAACTATATAGCATTGAGGTTGGTTAACATAATGTTGGTTGGAATGCTTTTTTTTTATTTTAAAAAACAAAAAAAATCAACAAGATCATACCTTTACGCTTATTTAGTATTTTTTGTAAGCACTGTTGGGTATTTTTTTATAGGTACTAATGATACACTATTTTTTATATGCTGTATTATTTTTATCCACCAAGTTTATTTGCTTCAAAAAAACAAAAACTGGGAAGGAACGGTGGCAACCTCTACTTTAATTATAGCTTTTTTTACAAGAGAATTATTTATTGTTTATAGCCCTGTTTTATTGTTTTGTATTTATATAATTTTTAAAGAAAGAGGTTGGGTAAGTATAAATAAAAAATACATTTTAACACTTTCTATTGTTTTAATATTGATAAATATTCCTTCTGTTTTAACAGGGGGAAAGTTTTCATATGATAAAAAAAATCCTCCTGAAAATGTAAACGTAAATTGGATTCAAAGGCAATACTTGGCTCAATTAATGGTTAATAATGGAACATTGAAAAACTATAATCACCCTTCATGGGAACAAACTCAAGTATATGTTGTTGAGAATGGAGCTGATTCTTTGCCAAATACAATGTTAAAAGCACTTATTTTTGATGTTGAATTAACAGTTGTAGAGTTTTTCAAGGATTTGGTTACAACATTTTTTTATGGGTTTAGGCAATTAGGATTGATTCTTGTTTTTCCTTTAATCTATATGGTACAAGTGTTATATAAATCAAGATATAACATTACTAAATTATTAATACCATTTGCTAGTTTTCTGATGATTTGTGTTTTTTCTTTAATGATAATATCATTTGTAGAGTTAAGATGGATAGCTCCTTTTTTTATTTTAAATATTGTATATTTTAGTGATTTGCAATATGAAAAAGTGTTTGGAACTAAAGTTGTGTTAGCAAATTATAGTGTTTTATTATTATTAAGCATATATGGAATATGCTCCCTATTGAGTAAGTATTAAAAGCCTGTAATATGCAAAAGAGTAAACATAAAATTGCACTTTTATTTCCTGACGGAGTTGGAATTAAAAATTATTTATATACTAACGTGTTTAAGCAGGATAAGGTAGATCTTGTTTTATTGCATAATTTCGATTCTGAAACAGTAACTGAAATCAAAAAACAAACACTATTAGATGATGATTTCGAAATCCCAGTTTATAAGGAATCGGTAACGGAAAAGTTTTTAAGAGAATTAATTTGTCTTGCTCGATTACAATTTAACGCTAAGAAAGTTGATAATTCTAGTTTATTAACCAATTGGAAAACTTATCATAAAGGTTTAATTCAACAGATTTTTTATGCTTTTATAGGTGTCATAGCGCCTTTTTTTTCTTTGAGATACAACAATATTTTATTTTTAGAGAAATTGTATCAGAAACACATTCGTAAAAATATATTTTACAAGAATAGCTCCTCCTTATTAAAACAAATTAATCCATCTATATTATTTTGTTCACATCAACGTGGATTGAAGGCAGCTACTGTTTTTGCTGCTGCAAAAGATTTAGGAATAAAAACAACTACTGTAATATATTCATGGGATAATCTACCTAAAGCAAGATTAGCTTTGAGAGCAGATCAATATTTGGTATGGTCAGGTTATATGAAGGAAGAAATGAAATTGTATTATCCAGAAATTCCACAAACTTCTGTTGTGGTAACAGGAACCCCGCAGTTTGAATGTTATACAAATGACTATAATATAATTGATAAAACTATTTTTTATAACCAATATAATTTATCCCTTGATAAAAAAATAATTTGTTTTTCAGGAGACGATGTAAAAACCTCTCCAGATGATCCTAAGTATTTAAATGATATTGTTTCAGCGTTAGTTGAGGCTAACATACAAGATCAATATCAAGTTCTTTTTAGAAGATGCCCTGTAGATGTATCTAATAGGTTTGATGATGTGTTAAATAAATACCCTGATTTAATTAAATTAGCACCTCCCTTATGGTTTTTTAATAAATCAGAACACTGGACTACAATTTATCCTTCTAAAGATGATGTTAAGTTATTAGTGTCAACAGCTTTTTATTCAGATATAGTAGTTAATGTAGGTTCTACAATGGCATTTGATTTTGCTATGTTTGATAAAACTTGTGTATTTATTAATTATGATCAATCAATTAAGAACGACCCAAATTGGAATGTAGAAACCATTTATAATTACCAACATTTTAAATCGATGCCAAATAAGGAATCAGTTGTATGGCTAAATGATAGAGAAGAAATTATTACAAAATTGACTAAACTAGTCTCTGATACATCATCAATGAATCATTGGAAAGAGATAGTATTAGGAGACTATCAAAATGCATCTAAACATATACAAACCCAATTAATAGAAGATTTATAGTATGCATATTTGTTTTATTACCCACGAGTACCCAAAAATTGGTCACGCACATGGTGGTATTGGGTCTTTTGTGCAAACTTTAGCCAGAGCTTGTGTTAAAAATAACATAAAAGTTTCAGTAGTTGGTATGAGCTATACTATTAAAACGGAAATAGAATCTGATCAAGGAATTTCTGTATATAGGGTAGGGCGATCAACTGTAAAATATGGAGGTTTTATTTTTAATTCATTTAAGTTAAATGCAATTATAAAAAAAATACATTATGAATCTCCTCTAAGTATTATTGAAGGTGCCGAATTAGATTTTGCATTTTTAACAAAAATTAAAAAAGTGCATTTTCTTATTAGGATGCACGGTGGGCATCACTTTTTTTCAAAAACTTTGGGGAAACCAATTAATAAATGGCGTGGATTTAAAGAAAGGTTATCATTTAAAAGAGCAGACAGCTTTATTGCTGTAACTAATTTTGTAGGAAATAAAACGGCTGAATTATTAAAAAAGAGAATATCTTTTAAGTGTATTTATAATTTTGTTGACACACAATTGTTTTTTTCAAAACCAGAAATTATAACTCAAAATTTTAAATTGATTTTTGTAGGTACTGTCTGCGAAAAAAAAGGAATTAGACAGTTGTTGTTAGCTATGCCAAAAATAAAAGCAAAATTCGCGAAGGTTCATTTAGAAATTATTGGTCGTGATTGGTTATTTCCAAATGGAAATTCATATATAGATTATTTAAAAAATACTCTTGATACACAAATATTTGACTCAGTAACTTTTCGTGGAGCCATACCTTTTGAACAAATTCCAGAACATCTAGCCACAGCTCATGTAGCAGTTTTTCCTTCACATATGGAGTCATTTGGATTAACGCTAATAGAAGCTATGGCCATGGAAAAGCCAATTTTGGCTAGTAACATTCCACCTTTTAAGGAAATAGCAGGGGTAAATCAAGAAAATGTAGTATTATGCAATCCACATTCAGAAAAAGCTATAGCTGATAATATTTGCATGTTATTTGAAGATGAAAAAAATGCAGCGATGCGTGCAAAACGTTCAGTTAAACGTATATCAGAATTGTTTGAGAAAAATGTTATTGTACAACAAAACATCGCATATTATAATAATATTGTACTTTCTATAAAATGAAAAAATTTATTCTAGATATTGAAAAGTATAAACAGTACAGTAATGGGAAATCTGCTATAGTGTTGTTTTTTACTACTCAAGGATTATGGGCTTTGTTTGTATATCGTTTAGCAAATGCTATTTATTTGAGTGCAATACCAAGTATAATTAAAAAAATACTATTGTTTGGGGCTATAATTCATCAAAAAATTATAGAAATTACTACTGGTATCTCAATACCTTATGCTGCAACAATTGGGAAGCGTTTTTATATAGCACATCACGGACATATTATTATTCATCCAAATGTTTGTATAGGAGAGAATTGTAATATAGCTCAAGGGGTAACTATTGGAATTAGTGGTAGAGGAAAAAAAAGAGGTGTACCAGTAATAGGAAGTAATGTGTTTATTGCTGCTAATGCAGTAATCGCTGGAAAAATTACTGTTGGTGATAATAGTGTTATTGGTGCAAATTCTTTGGTTGTTTCTAATGTAGATAAAGATATAACTGTTGTAGGGGTTCCAGCTATTAAAGTAAGTGATAATAATTCAGAAGCCTATATTTAAATGAAATTTTTAATAGTAACATTAGCACCTACGCTTCAAAAAGATAACATGTATTATTCATATGCACCGTATGTTTATGAAATGAATTTGTGGTCTAAAAATGTTACTGAATTAGGTATAGTATCTCCTGTTACCTATAATAAAGAGTTATTGTTATCAAAGTTTGATAAACAACCACAAGTTTTCCCAATTAATTCATTCTCATTTATTTCTATAAAGGAATTTTTTAGAAGTTTATATCGTTTGCCAGGTATTTTATATGCAATATATAAAGCTATGAAATGGGCTGATCATATTCACCTACGTTGTCCAGGAAATATCGGGTTATTAGGATGTTTAGTTCAAATATTATTTCCAAAAACTCCTAAATCAGTTAAATATGCTGGTAATTGGGATCCTAAATCAAAACAACCACTTTCTTATAAAGTTCAACAATCCTTATTGAGAAATATCTGGCTTACAAAAAATGTAAAAGTAATGGTTTATGGAGATTGGAATGAGAAATCTAAAAATATTAAGTCATTTTTTACAGCTTCATATTCAGAAAAAGAAAAAGAGATTATAGATGATAAGCACTTTGAATCCTGTATAAATTTTGTTTTTGTTGGAACTTTAAGCCCTGGTAAGCAACCACTGATAAGTGTGAAAGTTGTGCATGAATTGTTAAAGAAAGGAATTGATGTCAAGTTAAATATGTATGGAGAGGGTAGTGAGCGTGGACTTTTAGAGAATTATATTTCTAAAAATCAGTTACAAGATATTGTAATTTTACACGGAAATAAAACTAAAGAAATTATAAAAGAGGCTTATAAAAGAGCACATTTTTTAGTGTTTATTTCAAAATCTGAAGGTTGGCCAAAAGTAGTAGCAGAGGCCATGTTTTGGAAATGTTTACCAATTAGCACTGCAGTTTCTTGTGTGCCAACAATGCTTGATCAAGGTAAAAGAGGGAGTTTGGTGTTGCCAAATGTTATGACAATCACTAAAGAAATAGAGTACTACTTAAATAATGACAAAGTGTATGCTAAAAAAGTTCTGGCGGCATTTAATTGGTCACGTACTTATACCTTAGAGAAGTTTGAAAAAGAAATAAAAAAACTACTTATTGAAAACTAATGTATTACATATTATTGACTCATTGTTAACTGGTGGAGCAGAAACTATAGCTGTGAATACAGTAAATGAGCTTAATGATACTAGCGATGTGAATGCGTATTTATGTTGTACCCGTAAAGAAGGTCCATTAAAGCAATTAGTGGTTGATAAAGAACGATACCTTTTTTTAAATAAGAAAAAAGTAATTGATTTTAGAGCCTTAAAATTATTATCCAGCTTTATAGAGAAAAATGAAATATCAATTTTACATGCACATACAACGTCCTTTTTTATAGCTGTATTAATAAAATTGCGTTTACCTAAAATTAAAATTCTATGGCACAATCATACTGGAGCTAATATTGAATTAAAGGGGGGGCGATTACTTTTTATAAAATGCTGTTCGTTATTCTTTTATGCTAATATACATGTTAATGAGGACTTAAATTATTGGGCTAAAAAGAAACTTTATGTAGTAAGAAATATGGTGTTAAATAATTTTGCTAAAATAGCAGATGTAGTACCTTATACTATTTTAAAAGGAAAAGAAAGTAGGAAGATAGTATGTCTTGCTGCTTTACGTTCTGAAAAGGATCATATAAACCTATTGTCAGCGTTTATATCAGTACTTGAAAATATAGATGATGTTAGCTTACATCTTGTAGGAACTAACTATAAAAATAATTATGCTAAGTCATTAGAACAAAAAATAGCTGAAAATAATTTAGCACATAAAGTGTTTTTATATGGAAATTGTACAGATGTAAAACATATTTTATCTCAAGCTTCCATAGGTGTTTTGTCTTCAAAAACAGAAGGTCTCCCTATAGCCTTGTTAGAGTACGGTTTATCTAGTTTACCAGTAATAGTAACCAATGTTGGAGATTGTATTAAAGTAGTGAAAAATGAAGTCACTGGATTAGTGGTTGAGAAAGAAAATAATATGGAACTTGCTAAAGGAATTATGCGACTTTTAAATAAAACTCCAGAGACACTACAATTCGGGAATAACCTAAATAAGTTTGTTATAGATAATTATGGTGTGAATGGTTATATTCGTGATTTAATAGCAAGTTATAATAGTGTTTTATGAGCATCGTTTATAAAAATAAATCTGAAGTATATTTAATCCTGCTCCATATGGTTCTAGGAGTTGTGATTTATAATATTCCGTTTAGTTCAATACTTTATAGTTTATTGATTATTATTGGAACATTATCTTTTGTCTTTTCAGCAAAAAATAAGGCATATGCAATTTTGATTTCAGCTGCTTATGTAACATCTAGTGAAGTTTTTTTAAGAATGACTAGAGGTTTAGTATTTTACGAACTACATAAATATATGTTAATAGCTTTAGCTTTAATAGGGGTGTTTTATAGCTTAAATAAAGTAAAAGGGTATGTTTATTTAGTGAGTACAAGTTTATTATTAGTGGGTATAGTATTTACAGAGTATAATGTCACAGAGAATGCACGTAAAATGATACTATTTAATTTGAGTGGGGCAATTTCATTAGGTGTGTTTGCATTTTATTGCTATAAAGTTCAGATTAATTTGAAACAGTTAAACAAGGTATTGTTTTATGCTGTTTTACCTATAATAGCAATGTTAATATATATGTTTTTGTATACGCCTGATTTAAAATCAATAATAACTGGAACGGGATCAAATAATAAGGCTTCTGGTGGTTTTGGACCTAATCAAGTGGCAACTATTCTAGGTTTTGGTATTTTTATTTTAATGACAAGGTTGTTGTTAAATAAGTATAAAAAACTACAATTGATAATTGAGATCTCAATATTGGCATTGTTTACTTTTAGAGGCTTAGCAACTTTTTCAAGGGGAGGAATTCTTGCAGCTTTTATTGCGATATTTTTCTTTGTAATATTGATTTACTTTAGGGGAAATAAACCTGTAATTAGAAAAATTTATAAAATGCTTTTCCTATTTACTATTGTTGGTGTTGGGGTGTGGTTTTATACGGTTAGCCAAACTTCAGGAATGATAGAAAAGAGGTATTTGAATAGAAATGCTGCTGGTGTTGAAAAAGCAGATATCACTACTGGTCGTAAGGATTTAGTGGCAATAGAACTGCAGGCTTTTTTTGAAAACCCATTTATGGGTATTGGTGTAGGAAAAAGTAAACAATATCGATTTGAGAGAACAGGTACACTTGCGGCATCACATAACGAAATGAGTAGATTAGTTTCAGAACATGGTGCGTTAGGAATTATTTCATTTGTTATTTTGTTTTTTACGCCACTATTATTACGTTTACAATTGCGTAATAACATCTATTTTTATTCTTTTTTTCTGTTTTGGTTGTTGACTATTAATCACTCAGCAATGCGGATAGCTTTTCCTTCTTTTATTTATGGATTATGTTTACTCGATGTGACTTTTGATAAAAAAGAAAAACCATCAAAAAAAATAAGTACATTACAAACGTGATTCTATATATAGGTAATAATATACACTCAAAAACGAATAATACCACTTATATGACAACTTTAGGTAGTCTGTTAAAAGAAGAGGGATTTGAGTTATTGATGACATCTTCAAAAAAAAATCAGTTATTAAGAATAATTGATATGCTTTTGCATATAATAAAACATAGAAAAAGTATTAATTATATTCTTATTGATACCTATAGTACACGTAATTTTTATTACGCTTTTGCATGTAGTCAATTGTCAAGGTTGTTTAAGTTAAAATACATACCGATTTTACATGGAGGAAATCTACCTATTAGGTTGAAAAAATCTTCTAAATTATGTTATTCAATTTTTAATAATTCTTATGAGAATATAGCTCCATCGAATTATTTGAAAAATGCTTTTGAAAATGAGGGGTATAAAACTAAATTCATTCCTAATGTATTAGAAATAAACATTTATAGATTTAAGAAAAGAAATGAATTTACTCCCAGGTTACTATATGTTCGCGCATTTGATAAAATATATAACCCAAAAATGGCAGTATATGTATTATCAGAATTATTGAAAAGCCACCCATCTGCAAAATTATGTATGGTTGGTCCTGATAAGGATGGATCCTTACAAGAGTGTAAAAGTTTGGCTTTGTCATTAGGTATTATTGAATCGATTGAGTTTAAGGGGCTATTATCAAAAAAGGGATGGCATAAATTATCGGAAAATTTTGATTTATTTATTAATACTGCAAATCTTGATAATACGCCAGTAAGTGTAATGGAAGCAATGGCATTAGGCTTACCTGTTATATCTACTAACGTTGGGGGTATACCGTATTTAATAGAAAGTAATGTAACCGGACTGTTAGTGTCGTCAAATGATGTGCAAGGAATGACTCATGAAATTATTAGGTGTCTTGAGTCTCAAAAAAAGATGAAGATTATAGCTAAAAATGCTAGAGATAAAATTGAGGAATTTGATTGGAAAATAGTGAGGCATCAGTGGAAAGCTATTTTGAAATAGAGTTAATTCTAGTATAGAAATACTATCTTTGAAAACTACAAATATGAAAACTGAATAAATGTCCCAAAAAACTAACTTTCATTTTGAGTTATCTGAACGTAAATTATTATTACGTTTTCTGGATGTAGGTTTGGTTTTGTTAGGATTACATTTTCTAGGAAGTGTTTTTGAATTCGATTACTTTACTATTAGAGAAGATAAGTGGATTTGGTCATTGTTATTAGGGTTTTATATTCTTTTTTTTGGTTCAATATTTGAGATTTATCACCTGAAAAAATCAAGTGATTTTTTTAAAATATTAAAAGGAATTGTAGCTACTAGTTCTATTACAATACTGGTATATATATTAACTCCGTTTTTTTCTCCAGAACTTCCAGAAAGTAGGATTCAAATTATATATTTTTATATATCTATAATTATATCAATGTCAATGGGACGTTTGGCATATATTTTTTTAATTAATTCTCCTATATTTAAAAAAAGTGTATTGTTAATTGCTGATGGTGACTTATTTGATGGAATAGAAAATGATTTAGCTATTGCAGACGCAAATTATAAAATTAAATACTTTATTAATACGAATAATGATTCTAAAGATGATTATACGAGTAAGCAAGTATCATCTTTAAAATTAAAAGAACTTGCACAAAAAGGGATTCATGAAGTTGTTGTTACTCGTAGTTCGAAATTTTCTTCATCGGAATTATACAGCGATTTATTAGATTTATTTAATCAAGGCTATGTTATAAAAGAATACTCAGAAGTTTATGAAGAGCTTTCGGGAAGGGTTTACATCAGTTTAAAAGATAAAGATTTTTACAAACAGTTTCCATTTAGCCAACATAAAGTAAAGCCGTTATATAGGTTTGTACATAGATTTTTTGATATATTAATAAGTGTATTAGGGTTATTAGTATTATTGTTGATGATACCGTTTTTGATTTTAACAAATATGATAGCCAATAAAGGGCCTTTGTTTTATGTCCAAGAGCGAGTAGGTAAAAAGGGAAAGTTATTTAAAATATTTAAACTTCGTAGTATGATTGTAAATGCTGAAAAAGATGGTGCAGTTTGGGCGGATAAAAATGATTCCCGAGTTACAGCTTTTGGTAAGTTTTTAAGAAAAACTCGTTTAGATGAATTCCCACAGTTTATTAATATATTAAAAGGAGAAATGAGTGTTATTGGACCAAGACCAGAGCGTCCTATTTTTGTAGATCAATTAGCTAAAGAAATCCCTTTTTACCCAACGAGACATATTGTTAAACCAGGTTTAACAGGGTGGGCTCAAGTGAATACAAGCTATGGTGCTTCAGTAGACGAAAGTTTATTGAAATTGCAATACGACTTATATTATATTAAACATAGGAATGTATTTTTAGATTTAAATATTATAATAAAAACGTTGAGTACAGTATTGTTTTTCCGAGGACAATAACCTATTTAAAATACTTACTTAAATACATATATCTTATTCCTAATGCTATGAATATTGGTGCCATACCATAAGCAAAAGCTTCAATTTTAAATATCCATACTAATATTAATGAAATAAGTAATGCTATTAGTAGTTTAAAATAGCTACTAATCCATTTAGGTGATTTTTTACCCAAAATGATAAATGAGATAATTAGATTTGGAGCAAAGGCCCATAGAATATTTAAATTATTAATGGTTGTTGTGTGGTCTGTTGCAAACCATAATAATAAAGAGAATACCCCTGTTAATCCAGTAACAAATAAAAGAATGAAGTCTAAAAATTTATTTCTTTTCTTCTTTTTAAAATCAATATAAGTTAACCCAATTATTAATAATGATACTATTGAAAGTATACAATAAGGGCTTAAAATTGAAAAACCTTGTTTATTAACTCTAGAGTCATCTATAGCCAATATTGTTGATGCTTTTTTTATTAAAAGAGTATTGTTTATTGTGGCATTGTTAAATGCTTCAAAAATATATTTTGGTAAAAACTGGTACTCATCTGCTGTAGCTTTAACATCAATAACAGAACCAAGTGCAATATTGATTCCTACATTTGCCCATGTATTGTGTGGTACATTATTATTAATCAAATCACGCATGGTGAATGATGTAGTTATGTGGTTGTCTTTAATTATAATTTCATCAGGAAATACTACGTCTAAAACTGTCCTTATTTTCGTAGCGCAATTATTATAGAAAAAATCATATTGATAAGTAGCATTTTCAGGCTTTGCATTGTTTTCTAAAAATAAAGTTAACTTTTTTCTTTGCTCAAGTGATAAGTTTAAAACCTGTTTTTTAACTTCTCTGTTCTCATCTTGATATATTCGATAAAAGTAATTATAAGGAATTTTGTCTAATTTGTAATATAATTTCCCCTTTGCAAAATTGGAGTAAAAGTTAGGCTTTGTAAAATCAAAAACCCCATAGTTATATACTACATCATAATTGTTATTGAAATCTTGAATTCTAAAAGCGCTATGACCAAACTTACTATATAATTCATCACCTGGCCCACATGTAAGTACTGAGATAACTGTATTGTCAGAGTATGGTATACTTTGAGAAAATGTTAAGCAACTTAGAAAAAGGAATAAATAGAAATTAATTTTTTTTTGCATCTTTAAAAAAATAAAATTATTTTTTACTAAAAATACTCCAATCTAATTTCAAAGAAAAGATATTAGAATAAAATGTTTCGTCTGTTTTACCAATATTAGTTAAAGAGTAGTCAACATATATTCCTTTGTAGTGAAAGCCAAGACCTATGTTTGGTTGCACATTTAATTTTTCTCCACCTTCAAGTTGTGCTATGTTTTGGAATTTACCAACTCCACTTCTTAAAAACACTAAGTTGTTATAATCCAATTGTAAACCTAAAGCAGGTGAAACACTAGCAAATGAGGAAGAAATAATATCGTTTGTTTCTGCAAAACGAACATCAAAATCTAATTCAGTTAATAAGGAAAGTTTGTGTTTAAATTCAAAGGTACGTGCAACACCTAATTGTAATTTCGGTAAAGTAATTTCGGTATCTTCTGGCACTTCTTGACTTTGTCCTGTGTTGGTAAATGCTGAGGTAGCTTGAATGTCTTTTAATTTATCAGCATCAATATCCCAAGTATTAAAAGTTGTTGTAATATCACGAGCCATTAAACCAATAGTCCATTTTCTATAATCATATTGTAAACCAGCATCAAAACCAAATCCCCATGAACTTGCAAAATCACCTATAATTCTTCTTAAAATTTTTATGTTAGCACCAAAACGTAAATTTTCGATGCCTAAGTTTCTAGCATAAGAAAAAGTTACAGCATAATCTGCTGCTGAAAATAAATTTATTCTACTATAATCAATTCCTTGATCATCAATTAATTTAGTTGTGTCAAGAATATCATCCACACCAAAACGAATCAATGATAGCGCAAAAGCGCTTTTTTCATCAATAGGCATAGCAAATGCTCCGTAATCATAACTCGCAATATTTGCAAAATAGTTTGCATGCATTAACGAGGCTTGTTTTCCTTTTAGTTTTAATAAACCTGCAGGGTTCCAATAGCCTGAATTTACATCACTACTACTGGCTACTACTGCATTAGACATACCAAAAGCAGCTGCGTCAACCCCAATGTTTAAAAATTCATTGGAGTACTTTCTAGCTATTTGTGCATTTGTACAAATACAAAAAAGCAGTGCTATTAAAAATAATATTTTCTTCATCTTTTATAAAATAGGAAACAAAAATAGGGCTTTCATGTTCCAATTAAAAATTAGGGGCTATTTAAAATAGATTAACTGTATTTAGGTTCAATTTAAAGGTCATGGTTTATGTAACTTCAATCTATAGTAGTTTATTGTCTAGATACGAGTACTTTAATCGAGTATATAAGCATCTTGTCGAAATTATTCTGAAATAGAAAAGACTTAACCTATTTTTGTAAAACCTAAATTAACTATTATTCCGAATTAATTGTTTTAACTTTTAAAATTTTATTTGCATGAAAAAAATTACACTATTTTTTGCATTACTATTGTTTAGTATTGCAGGATTTTCACAAATTATTATTGGTACAGGTACCGATACTACAGACGGAACTGGTTCAGATCCAGTTGACGGATATTACAACTCTATTAAATATCAGGTTGTTTACACAGCAGCAGAATTAGCTGCTTCTTTAACTCCTTATGACGAAATAACAGGTCTAGGATTTTCTGTTTCAGAAGATTATGCAGGAGGTAACTTACAAGGGTATGAAATTAAAATGGGGCATACATCAGCGACTGAATCTGCGGCACATGATGCATCAACTACTTCAGTAGTGAAAAATGCATTTGATTATGATCCTACAGTTACAGCAGCTGGAGTTTTTGATATGATTGCTTTTGATGCCAATTTTATTTGGAATGGAGTTGATAATGTTTTAGTTGAAATTTGTTCAGCAGGTCAAAATGCATTTTCATCACCATACGGAGGAGTTAGAACAACAACTATAGCTAATGGATCAAGGAATAGAAGAGTTGATGGAAGTTCAGCTTGTGGGCTTGATACAACTGGAACAAATGGAAATAAGCCAAATATTCAGTTTAATTATATTGATGGTACACCACCAGCTTGTGTAGAGCCAAATACCTTAATAGTTACAAATATAATGCCTACATCAGCTGATTTAGGTTGGACAACAGGTGGTAGTGGAGAACCTAATTGGGATGTTGAAGTATTGCCAGTTGCTACTGCAGCAACAGGAACACCTACTGATGCTGGAGTAGCTAATCCATTTAATAAAACAGGATTAACAGCTAATACAGCATATAAGTTTTATGTAAGAGCAAATTGTGGTGGCGGAGCAAGTTCTTGGTCTGGACCATTTAACTTTACAACACCTTGTGTTGCCATAAATGTTCCATTTACTGAAACGTTTAATTCAACTTCAACTACACAAAATTGTTGGAGTGTTTTAGATAATAATGCGGATGGTGATCAGTGGGATATGGATTATACAACGAATCCACAAGAAGGTGATGAAGTTGCAGTTATTAATACAGATTTTAATGCAGGAAATGACGATGATTATTTAATTTCTCCAGGTATAATTTTAACAGGGAACGAGAGATTAAAATATCAATATAGAGTCCAGTCAGCAGCTGAACCAAATGATTTTGAAGTTTTATTATCTACAACAGGTACAGCTCCTGGAGATTTCACTAATACATTGGTTGCGAGTGCTACATATTCAAATACTGGATATATGGAACAAGTGGTTGATTTGTCTGCTTATACAGGTACTGTATACGTAGCTTGGCATGTGCCTAATGGAGGACCTGATGGTTGGAGGTTGTATATAGATACGGTAGTTTTTGAAGCAATACCATCTTGTGTAGAGCCAAATACGTTAACTGCTGGAAATATTATGGCAACATCTGCTGATTTAGCTTGGACTTCTGGTGGAAGTGGTGAAGCTACTTGGGACGTAGAAGTTTTAGCAACTGGAGTTGCGGCAACTGGAACTCCTACAGATGCTGGGGTAGCAAATCCTTTTAATAAAACAGGATTAACTGCAGCAACTACATATGACTATTATGTTAGAGCTAATTGTGGAGGTGGAGATAGTGTATGGGTAGGTCCGTTTGCATTTACAACTTTATGTGCGGCAATTACTCCTGCTTATACAAATGATTTTACAACTTACCTAGGAAATTGTTGGGAAGAAGGAAATGATACAGATATAGCAACAGGTCCTAATAATACTGATGGAGCATGGGGAGCGACTAACTATTTAAATACTCCAGCTACTAGTAGCGGTGCTAAAATTAATTTATATAATTTAGGAGATAGTGATTGGATCGTCTCTCCAACGTTTGATTTATCAGCAGGTAGTTATGGTATGGCTATGGATGTAGGAGTTACTAATTATAATTCAGCAGCAGATGATACAATGGGGAGTGATGATGAAGTTCAAGTGTTGATTTCTAATGATGACGGGGCAACTTGGATCAATTTAGAAACGTTTAATGCAGCGAATGAGCCAATTTTCACAGGAGAAACAAAAGTTTATGATTTAGCAGCTTACACATCTACAACTACAAAATTTGCTTTTTGGGCAACAGAAGGAACTGTAGATGATACTGAAGATTACGATTTCCATATCAGTAATTTTAAAGTAGATTTACATGCTGTTTTAGGAATAGAAGAGTTAAGAGAAATTGTAGGGTTTAAAGCGTATCCTAATCCAGTAACTGATGAATTAACAGTTTCTGCTCAAAATGAAATTAAATCTTTATCAATTGTTAACATGTTAGGGCAAACTATAAGAACAGTTACTCCTAATAGTAGAAATTATAAATTAAATTTAGCTGATTTAACTTCAGGAATTTACTTTATAAAAGCTTCAGTTAATACTACTGAAGGTACTTTTAGAATAGTAAAAAAATAAGTTTTTATCTTGTGTGTAATGCACAATAAGGAATAATATTTAGTTTTTTATTTAATAATCCTGCGAAGTTTACTTTGCAGGATTTTTTTTGCTCCTATAAAACAATGTTATTTTTACTTCGTATAAAAATATATAGATTTGTGCCACCCTCGATTAACTATGTATCGAATTAATTATTTTAACCCTTAATTAAGCACAATTTTTATGAAGAAAATTACAATTATTATGACGTTAATATTTGCAACTATTTTTTGTTGTAATATTTACGCGCAAAGTACAATTAACATAACAACTACAGGTGGTTGTTGTGCAAATGAAAAATGGATAAGTATAACATCTGCTGTAGATGGTGGAGGAACTGTAGCTTGGGCACAAGGAGACGGAACTTATGGTAATGGAGCAGCACTAGTAAATCAGGATATTATTTTGACACCTGGAACCTATTATGTAAACTGTTATGATAGGTATGATGATAGCTGGGATGGTACAAAAATTTCAATAACAGCTTATGGGCAACTTTTATCAAATAATGGAGATGTATCTCCTACTGATGCTAATGATGAGGATACATCAAGTGCATTTGGTGATACTCAAGCACAAGAATTAGAAGCATCTATTATGATAGTTGTACCTAGTCCTCCTGCTTGTTTACCACCTAGTACTTTAACTGTTACTGGGGTTACTGCTACTGATGCAAATTTAGGTTGGACAACAGGTGGTAGTGGAGAACCTAATTGGGATGTAGAAGTATTGCCAGTTGCTACTGCAGCAACAGGAACACCTACTGATACTGGGGTAGCTAACCCATTTAATAAAACAGGATTAACAGCTAATACAGCATATAAATTTTACGTAAGAGCAAATTGTGGTGGTGGAGCAAGTACTTGGTCAGGGCCATTTAACTTTACTACTACATGTGTAGTATCTACAGCGCCCTATGTGGAAAGTTTTGAAAATACTGGTGCGGTACCAGATTGTTGGGCTTTAAGTGGTGCAGAAAACTGGAGTTTTTCTAATACCGGAGCAGGAAATCATATAGGTAATAATGGTGTTTTAAATGGAGCTACAGCCTCTGGAGGTTATTTTGCATGGGTAGATGCTTCATCTGATCAAGCAGACGCTATTTTAACAAGCCCATTAATTGATGTTTCAGGATTAACAACGCCATCTCTTTCTTTTTATGAAATTAGTGATAATGAGGGTGATACAAATGCACAATTATTAGTAGAAGTTTATGATGGAGCTGCATGGAATACTGTAGGAACATATACAGCAAATACAAGTGGATGGGAACAGAAATTTATTAGTTTAGGAGGACTAACTATTACTGGTCCAATTCAGGTTAGATTTACATTTACAGAGCCTACATCGGGTGATTTTACAGACGATATAGCTATTGATGATGTGTCTATAAATGAATTGCCAACATGTTTGCCTGCTAATACTCCAAATGTAACAGCAATAACTGCTACATCTGCAAGTTTAGGTTGGACAACTGGAGGAAGTGGAGAAGCTAATTGGGATATTGAAGTACTACCAACTGCTAATACAGCTACAGGAACACCTACAGATATAGGTGTAACAAATCCAATAGTTAAAAATAGTTTGACTCCCGCTACAGACTATAAATTTTATGTAAGAGCAAATTGTGGTGCTGGAGGAAATAGTCCTTGGGCTGGTCCTTATACATTTACAACGGGTTGTGGAACTGTAACACCAAGTTATACTCAAGACTTTACAACTTATCCAGGTGCTTGTTGGACAGAAGGAGATAATACAGATGTTGCTACAGGACCGAACGGAACAAATGGAGTTTGGGCTGTTGATGGATTTTTAAATAATGGTACAAGTGGTGCTGCTAGAGTAAATATTTTTGCAACAACAACTAAGGATTGGTTAGTTACTCCTACATTTGATCTGTCTTCTGGTAGTTATGGATTAGCTTTTGATATAGGTATAACTGCTTATACAGGTACTGGTAACTCTGCAATGGGATCGGATGATGAAGTACAAGTATTAATTTCAAATGATAATGGTACAACTTGGATTAATTTAGATACTTTTAATACTGGAAATACGCCATCTAATTCTGGAGAAACAAAAGTTTATGATTTAGTAGCATATACGTCTGCAACTACAAAATTTGCTTTTTGGGCTAATGATGGAGTAGTAAATGATACTGAAGATTATAATATTTATATTGATAATTTTAAAGTTGATTTACATACTGTTCTAGGTGTAGAAGAATTAAAGGAAATAGTTGGGTTTGTGATGTATCCAAATCCAGTAGAAGATAAATTAACAGTTTCTGCTCAAAGTGAAATTAAATCTTTATCAATTGTTAATATGTTAGGTCAAGCTGTAAGAACAGTAACTCCTAATAGTAGAAATTACCAATTAGATTTTTCTGACTTAACTTCTGGTATTTACTTTGTAAAAGCAATAGTAAATAATACTGAAGGTACTTTTAGAATAGTAAAAAAATAAGTTTATCACATATTATTTAAAAGCTCGTGTTTTATAACACGAGCTTTTTTATTTTTGTAACTATGGAACTAATCTATTATTCATTTATCATACCTGTTTATAATAGGCCTGATGAAATTGAGGAATTGTTAACTAGTATGACAGCTTTACAATTCACTAAACAATATGAAGTTGTAATTATAGAAGATGGCTCTACATTATCTTCAGAACAAGTGGTTGCTAAATTTTCGAAAACCCTGAATATTAGTTATTATCAAAAAGATAATTCAGGTCCAGGTGACTCTAGAAATTACGGAATGCGAAAGGCAAAAGGGAATTTTTTTTTAATTTTAGATTCTGATTGTATTCTTCCAGAAAATTATTTAACTGAGGTAGATAAATCATTAAGTGAAAATTATGTAGATTGTTTTGGTGGACCAGATGCAGCACATGAATCTTTTTCAGATATACAAAAAGCTATTAATTATGTAATGACTTCTTTTTTTACAACAGGAGGTATACGAGGAGGTAAAAAAAGTGTAGATGCGTTTCAGCCCAGAAGTTTTAATATGGGCTTATCTCTTAAGGCATTCGAAGTTACAAAAGGTTTTGGGAAAATTCATCCTGGAGAAGATCCTGATTTGACAATACGACTTTGGAAAAAAGGTTTTAAAACGAAACTTATATCAAATGCTTTTGTGTATCATAAACGTAGGATTTCATGGAGTAAGTTTCATACACAAGTACAGAAGTTTGGAAAATGTCGACCAATATTAAATCATTGGCATCCGGAAACAAAAAAAATAACATATTGGTTTCCAACAATATTTGTTACTGGAGTTATTTTTACCTTGATAGCATTGTTATTATCGCATTACTTTTTTGTTTTATTAATGGGAGTTTATCTTACTCTAATTTTTATCGATTCAAGTGTAAAAAACAATAATGTTAAAATTGGTGTATTGTCAGTATTTGCATTGTTCATTCAGTTTTTTGGTTATGGATTAGGTTTCTTGGAGTCTACAATAAAAATTAGTATTTTAAAGCAAAAACCACAAGAGGCATTCCCTTATTTATTTTTTAAATAGAAAAGACTATTTTTATACTATATAGTATTGTTTATGGAATATAAAAAAGGGTTTTCATTTTTTCAGAAAAAGAGTTCTAGAGCTTTTGTAATTGCCTTGTTGGCTTCCTTTTTTATATGGGTGTTAATTAATCTATCTAAAACTTATGAAAAATCTGTAGATGTTAAAGTTTTGTATGAAAATGTTGGCGAAGGTAATTTAGTAAAAAAGACTGATTCAATAATACATATAAAAATACAAGGCTCTGGCTTTTTATTATTAAATAATGAATTAAAAAAATTACAATACTCAATAAATACTCAAAAAAATAAAAACCATTGGAATTGGAGTGTAGATGACTATCAGTTTAAAAAATTATTCTCAAAAGGTATAAAAGTACTCAATGTTAATCCAAAACAATTAGATTTTAAAGTAACAGCATTAGCTAAAAAGAAAGTACCAGTAAAGTATCAGATAAGAGTTCTTACAAAATTAGGTTATGGTATTACTAATTCAAGTTTTAGTATTGATTCAATATTAATTTACGGAGAATCATCAGTAATAAATAAAATTTCTGAAATTGAAACTGATAGCTTAAGTTTTGAGAATATTATTGAGCCGATATCTGGGAAGATTTTGTTAAGAAATGTTCATAAAAATGTGAGATTGGAACAACGTAGTATAGAATATGCATATGATATAGAACGTTTTACACAAGGGGGCTTTCAGTTGGATATTCAAGTTAAAAATGTACCTAAAGGAAAAAAAATAACCATATTTCCAAAACAAGTTAATGTGCAGTTTCAATCTCCATTGTCTCTATTTAGTTCTTATAGAGAAAAAGGTTTTGGGGTATATGTTGATTATAATGACATAAATAATTCTAATACATTACCAATTCATATGGAATATATGCCAAAAGGAGTGAGGAGTGTAAAAGTGTTAAAAAAATCAGTAACGTATTTACTTATAGAAAAATGATTGTAGGATTAACAGGAGGTATAGGAAGTGGAAAAACAACAATAGCAAAACTATTTCATAAATTGGGTGTGCCAATTTATGTTTCAGATATTGAAGCAAAAAGGGTTATGATTACTGATGAAAATGTAATTGTAGAAATTAAAAAACTACTAGGAGATACTGCTTATAATGAAAATAATGAATTGAATAGAAATTATATTTCAGATAAAGTATTTAAAAATAAGTCATTGTTAAATGACTTAAATTCAATTGTACATCCTGCAGTAGCTAATGATTTTTTAATTTGGTATAATGCACAGAAATCAGATTATGTAATTAAGGAATCAGCAATTTTATTTGAATCTGGTAGTTATAAAAATTGTGAATTAATAATTACAGTTACAGCTTCTTTAGAAGAACGAATTAACAGGGTTGTTTTACGAGATAAAGTAACTAAAAAGCAGGTGCTTCATAGGGTAATGAATCAATTAAGTGATGAAGATAAAATTGATAGGTCTAACTTTATAATTAATAATAAAACACTTGAAGGGACAAGAAATCAGGTCGATAAAATTAATGCTCAAATTCTTAATATAATACGAAATAATACTTCATTTTAACATTTTTGTTAAGTTTTGGTTAAAATTAATTAATACTCATGTGAAAAAACTATTTTTGAACAATGGGTAAAAAAATATTTGTTTCATTAGTTGCTTTAATGAGTTTTTCTCTTATCGGAATAATATTTGTTCAAAGTTATTGGATAAATACTTCTATTGCGAATAGTGAAGATCAATTTGCTACAACAGTGATTCAGATTTTAGAGTCAACATCTAAAAAGATAGAAAAACAGGAGCGTAATAACTATTTCAATAGATTAGAAAAGTTAATAGATAGTTTAGGACAGTTACCCAGTCAGACAGTTATTTCAGAGCTGAATGTTATCCAAAAGGATAGTAGAACTAATGAAACATTCTTACATAGAAGTGGTATTATTGAAGAAAATTATAAGGTTTCTACGAGTGAGTATTTTGAAGGTACAGATAATGATTCAATAACCTTAAAGAAAATTTATGGAAAAAGTGAAACCACTTTTTTTGATGAGTTAGGAATAGATCAATCTAAAGTTACTTTACAAAAACGTATTGATCGTGTAAATGAATTGCCTGAATATAGTATTGCTCAATTAGATGAAATATATAAGTATTTAGCAAATAAAAAGCCAATTCATCAAAGATTGGATTATAAACAGGTTAATTTAATTCTTGCTCAGGAGTTATTTGATAAGGGATTGAATTTGGACTATGAATTTGCTGTATACAGTAATGATTTAGCAACTTCGGTGCATTCTGAAGAGTATGAATTGTTAAAGAACATTGAGTATTCAACCAGACTTTTTGATGACAATAATATAGGGAGCTTTAATTTAAGGTTGACCTTTCCTGGGAAGAAAAAGTATTTACTCTCCTCAATGTTATCAATGGTATTACTTTCTATAGCTTTTATAGTGGTAATAATTTTAGTCTTTGCTTTTGTTTTGTATCAGTTATTAAGACAACGTCAGATTTCGCAAATAAAAACAGATTTTATTAATAACATGACTCACGAGTTTAAAACGCCAATAGCAACTATAAATTTGGCTTTAGATGCAATTAGGAATCCAAAAATAATGGGTGATGATAGTAAAGTGAAACGTTATTTAAAAATGATTGGCGAAGAGAATAAGCGTATGCATGCACAGGTAGAAAATGTACTGCGTATTTCAAGGTTAGAAAAGAAACAATTAGATATAAAGAAAGAAAAGTTTGAATTACACGACTTAATTGAAGATGCTATTCCACATGTAGAGTTGATGGTAGAAGATAGAGGAGGGCAGATTAAAATAAATTTTGAAGCAAATACGTCAACAGTATTAGTTAATGAGTCACATTTTACAAATGTTATTGTAAATATATTAGATAATGCAATTAAGTATTCTCCAGATGCGCCATTGATTCATGTGTTTACTGAAAACGTAAGAAACTCAATTGTATTGAAAATTACAGATAAAGGTAATGGAATGTCTAAATCTGTACAGAAAAAAATATTTGAAAAATTTTATAGAGAACATACCGGTAATGTGCATAATGTAAAAGGGCACGGTCTTGGATTGGCTTACGTAAAACAAATTATTGATGATCATCAAGGAGAAATATTTGTAGAAAGTGAGAAAGGTGAAGGGACAACTTTTATTATTAAATTACCATTAATATCATAACTTATGGAGAAAGTACAAAAGAAAATATTATTAGTTGAGGATGATCCAAATTTTGGATCTGTATTAAAAGATTATTTATCTCTTAATGATTATGATGTCACTTTGGCTAAAAACGGAATGGAAGGCTTTGAGAAGTTTAAAAAGGACAATTATCATTTGTGTATTTTAGATGTAATGATGCCTTATAAGGATGGATTTACTTTAGCTAAAGAAATTAGAGAACGTAACAAAGAAGTTCCAATTATCTTTTTAACTGCTAAGGCAATGAAAGAAGATGTTTTAAAAGGCTATAAAGTTGGTGCGGATGATTATTTAAATAAACCATTTGATTCTGAAGTATTGTTGATGAAAATCAATGCAATTATGCTCAGGAAGGTTAAAGATTCAATTGCTGATAGTGCAACTTTTGAATTTAAAATAGGGGCATTTGATTTAAATTCAAAGCTTCGTTTTTTAACTATTGGTACTGACGAACCTGTAAAGCTATCTCCGAAAGAAAATGAATTACTACGTTTATTAGCATTACATGAAAACGACTTAATGTCAAGAGAGTTGGCGTTGACTAAAATATGGAGAGATGATAATTATTTTACATCTCGTTCCATGGATGTATACATCGCTAAATTACGTAAGTATCTAAAGAAGGATGAAAATGTAGAAATTTTAAATATTCATGGCGAAGGGTTTAGACTAGTGGTGAATAAATAAAGTATTAAGATATTTCAAACTAAAAAATCTCGAGCATTACTCGAGATTTTTTAGTTTTGTTTATAAGAAGTAGTTATTAATTTAAGGCTTTTGAAAGCCAATCTTCTGATTCGTAACCAAAAAGATTATGTTCTTTAATTAATTCTGAAATACCGTTAGGAAGCATTTTTTCCCACCCTTCTTCATTATTTTCTATCATTTTTAACACTTTACGTGAGTAGATGTCAAGAATATTTTTGTCAGCATTTTGGATGTCAACCATTTTTCCATTGTACTTAAAGAACTTGTAAAGATCCTTCATTCTTGGGTGTACTTTAATGTTATCAATAGTCATAAAACTTCCGTCTTCATTTCTAAATGGATAAACAAATACACGTAAGTCACTACTCCCTAGTCTTCCAAAGGCTTCTAATATGCCTCCTGGTAAGTTTCGGTAGTATTTTTCATCAAATAATTCAATTAAATTCAAAGCACCCATTGCAAGTCCTATACGTCTCTTAGTATATGAGTTAAAGTATTGAGCAACTTTATAGTATTCTTGAAAGTTTGAAATCATTACTGTATGTCCTAATGAACATAATAATTCTGCTCTATCTAAGAAATCTCTTTCGTCAATTTCACTTTGCCCGTCCTTAAGGTTTGATAATGTTATTTCAAATATAACCTCGGTTCTCTTTTCGTCTACCTTATTATCATTAATAAACATTTCATATGTCTTTTTAAACATATCCATGTTAACCTTTGTAACAGGTCTAAAACTACCTCTTAAAGCTAAGATGTTTTTTTTATATAAAATTTTAGCAGCAAGCAAGTTTTTTCCTTTAGAGCTAAACATTACGGCATCCGTCATACCATGTTTAACTAATTGTAAACTCATTAAACGATTATCCACATTCTTAAATAAAGGTCCAGAGAAGTTAATAGTGTCAATTTCTATTTGATCTTTATCTAAGTGATCGTATAAATATTCTAATAATTTTTTTGGATTATTATGTTTGTAGAAAGCTCCATATAAAAGATTTGTACCTAATACCCCAAGTGTATTTTGTTGTAAACGAGCATCATTTTCTTTAAACCGAATATGTAAAATGATATCACTAAATTCGTCTGTAGCATTTATTTGATAACGAAGTCCGATCCAGCCATGCCCTTTAAATTTTTTAGCAAAATCAATAGTAGCTACTGTATTTGCATACGTGAAGAATAATTTATTTGGATGTTTATCTCTAGAAATTCGTTCTTCTAATAAGTTCATTTCATGATCCAACATCTTTTTTAACCTTGGTTCGGTTACATAACGCTTATCATCTTCAATACCATATATTGCATCACTAAAGTCCTTGTCATAAGCTGACATGGCTTTGGCTATTGTACCAGATCCACCTCCTGCTCTAAAAAAGTTACGAACAGTTTCTTGTCCAGCTCCAATTTCAGCGAATGTTCCGTAAATATTTTCATTTAAATTAATGCGTAACGCCTTGTTTTTAAGAGAAGGAGCAGCTTCAAAAGCCTTGTCGCCTTTTAGTTTAATTGTCATAGTTTCGTTTGAGGTTGGTATCTATACTAACAAAAATAGTAAATAAAGACGGTCAATAAAAAAATAGAGCAGATATTTATGATTTTATAAGTTTGAACCATTATTTTTTGGGGTTTAAAACTTTTATTGTAGGTTGTAACTGGTAAAAATATTACAGTTTTTATTAATAAAATAGAAGAATGAGAATCACATTTTTGGGTACTGGTACATCACAAGGAATTCCGGTTATTGGGAGTACACATCCTGTGTGTTTGAGTACTGATGATAGAGACAAAAGATTAAGGTCATCTGTTATGATTGAAATAGAGGATGTAATTTTAGTAATAGATTGTGGACCAGATTTTAGAGCTCAGATGCTTCGTGCAAATCCTAGTTATATTAACGCAATTTTATTTACACATGAGCATTCTGATCATACAGCTGGGTTAGATGATATAAGACCTTTTTATTTTAAACAGGAAGGGGATTTTCAATTATTTGGACATGAACGTGTATTTGAATCGTTAAAACAGCGTTACTCATATATTTTTGAAACAGAGAATAAGTATCCCGGAGCACCATCTGTAGCATTAAATATAATTGAGAATAATGCTCCCTTTGTGATTAATAATATTCAAATCACACCAATAAATGCTTTTCATGCTACCCTTCAGGTTTTTGGGTTTAGAGTTAAAGATTTTGTGTATTTAACTGATGTTAAAACTATTTCAAATGTAGAAGTTGAAAAATTAAAAAACACAAAAATACTTGTAATTAATGCATTACGGAAAGAGGAGCATCATTCACACTTTACACTAGAGGAAGCTTTATCTTTTATAGCATTAGTTCAGCCAGAAAAAGCTTACTTAACACATATTAGTCATCAGTTAGGTTTTTATGAAGAAGTGCAAAAAACTTTGCCAAAAAATGTATTTTTGGCTTACGATAATTTAAAAATAGAATTACCTTAAATCATACCTATGAAAAAGCAATTATTCCTTTACTTATTTTTGTTAACAGCTTTGTTGTTATTGTTTGTTTTTGTGAATACCAAGAAAGACGTAAAAGCTTATGAAGCTAAAATTTCAAAAATTGAAAATCGCCTAAATGAAAAAGAAAATGCGTACCAAGACACTATAGCGAATTTAAGAATTGAAGCAATTGAGTTAGGAGATTTTTCGCTAATAGAAGATGCCTATGCTATTGAACATTTGTATAATGAAGGAATCGACTTTAAAGAATTGATACCACATATTGAAGACCAAATAATAGATTTAAATTTTGAAAAAGAGGGGAATCCATTAGTGCCTTATGCAGCAATGCATGGTGATAGGATAATGATTAATAGCATGAAAATGTTAAATCATAGATGGATTATTGCAGATTTTACTGATGGTAAATATTGGGGGCAAGTGTTAATTGCTTGCACTTATAACGATGATAAAACAATTAGTTTTAGTACTAAGGAATCATTTTTATATCCTATGGATGTAATTGATTAACCTTTAAAATCATGGGATTAGCACAAATGTCGTTAAAATGTCGGGTAAAAACCGTTGTCAATTTGTTTAGTTCAGATTTATATTTGTTTAAAACTTAACAGATATTTAAATGAAAGAAATAGGAAGGAAAATTAGAATAATAAGAAAACGTAAGGGATTATCTCAGGAAGAACTAGCTGAGCTAGCAAAAATTAACTTAAGAACAATTCAGCGTATTGAAAATAATGCAAATGAACCAAGTGGTAAAACGCTTAGCTTATTATGTGAAGCATTAGAAATAAATATTGAAGAATTAGTAGAGTACGGAAAAGCAGAGGATAAAACTTTTTTAATGTTATTTCATTTATCTGTACTATCATTTATGATATTGCCATTGGGTAATATTATTATTCCATTAATATTATGGTTGACTAAGAAGAATAAAATAGTAGGATTGAAAGAGATAGGAGCGAACCTAATAAATTTTCAAATTATATGGGCAATATTGTTTTATACAAGTATTATTCTTGGTGCTTTAGGGAAATTAACACATTCGAATTTTAAAATATTTTTATATTCTATTATAATATTACCAATTTTAAATGTTGCTCTTACTATAGTATTCGCAATAAAAACTAATAAAGGAAATACTAAAACATACTATCCGAATTTTAAATGGTTACGTATAATACGATAACTAGTGTTAATATGTTATTAAATAAATGACTTGCTATTACAGTAGGTCATTTATGTTTTATATATTTAAATTTATGGAAGAACGAGAAGAAATCTATTTTGAAAATGATACTAAATGGAGAAATTGGTTATCTAAAAACTATGACTCTTCAAATGGGGTTTATCTTATTTTATATAAAATAAGTTCAGAGAAAACCTCTATGCGTTGGGAGGAAGCTGTTAGAGTAGCTTTATGTTATGGTTGGATTGATTCAACGGTAAAAAACTTAGGAGGTGAAAAACGTAGACAATTATTTACCCCTAGAAAAACTAAAAGTGTTTGGAGTAAGTTAAATAAAACACATATAGAAGAACTTGTTGCTACAGGTTTAATGCATAAAAGCGGGTTAGAGAAAATTTTAGAAGCTAAAAAAGATGGATCTTGGGTAGCTTTAGATGATGTTGATAATTTAGTAATACCTGAAGAATTAAAACAAGCTTTTAGTATTAATGAAATAGCTTATGATAACTACAAAGCCTTCAGTAAATCTTATAAAAAAGGGTATTTGTATTGGTTAAAGTCTGGTAAAAGAAAAGCTACACGTGAAAAACGTATAGCTGAAATTATAAGGTTATGTGAGTTGAATATAAAAACTCGTGGATGGTAATATTAGATTATAATTTCTCTACCAACCAATTTTTAAATTCATGAAAATTTTGTGGAGCAACACCATGTCCAACAGGAAATTCTCTATAAGAGTTTTTAATGTTTAATTTATTTAAAAAATCAGGAGCTTTGTTTGCCCAAAAATTAGGTATAACCTGATCAGCGTTTCCGTGAGAAATATAAAATTCTAAATTAGAGTGGTCTTTTGTAGTATAGTTATCGGTTAATATCTTTTCGTTTAAATAACCACTTAAAGCAACTACGTTTTTAATTTTCTCGGGATATGAAAGCGCCACAGCGTAGCTCAATATTGTTCCTTGACTAAATCCTATTAAAGAAATATTATCTGTATCTACGGGATATGTGCTTGCTAGTTCATCAATGAATGTTGCAATTAAATCGCGAGATGTTTTTGCTTGTTCGTCGTCAGAGAATTTTTCATTGTCTGAAGTAAAGTGGATGTCATACCAACTATGTCCGTAAGGTTGTAAATCATGAGGAGCTCTTACAGATACGATAAAGAAATTATCAGGTAGCTCACTTGCGAAAGAGAATAAATCTTCTTCATTGCTTCCATACCCATGTAAAAGTATTAAAAGTGGAGCTTTCTCATTTGATGTTTTCGCTTCTCTAATTATGTGATGTAGTGATAATTGCTTAGTCATTGTTTTTGTTCTTGAAATAATTGTAAATCCAGCTAACTCCCATAACCAAACTGATTATCTGTAATATCTCAGCAAAAGGCCAATGCATTATTTTAAATAATAAGCTTAGGATGTATATTGAAATTGCTAAGTATAGTATGGAGTGTTTTTGTAGTCTCATAATTATTGCTCTTCACCAACCATTTTAAATAGTTTTTGAAAGAATTTCCCTAAAAGAGGAATTGGAGTAGTGCTGTTATTTAAAGCAGACATGAAACCATAGAACCATAATACAATAAAGAATAGATAGAAAGCTCCTGAAATCATACCGTTTTGGAAATTACTAACAAAAAATAGTATAAGGTAAAAGGCAAGTTGAATACCTAATGCTTGACGTATATGAAAGTATGCAAATTTATTTCTTTCGTCAAAATTCAGAAAAAAGGCGATAATTGTTCCGAATATGGTTAAATAAGCTATGGTTGCAGCTTTTTTTCCTTTATTGTTATCTGTGTTCATTGTTAATGAATTATCAATTGATTGTTATTTGCAATTCCGATTGCTTTTCCTTTTAAGTTAGCATTTAGTAAAGCTGAATTTTTAGAAGTTGATAGAATATTATTATTAGTAAATGTATATTCTGTGTTTGGATTGAATAAGCTTAAGCAAGCTTTTTCACCTTCTTTAATTTCAGAGGTTGTTATTCCGAATCTTGATTTGTTTTGAGTAAGTAGTTTGATAACTTTTTCAGTATCGAAAATACTATTCAATGCACCAAATAAAGATTCTAAACCAATACTACCAAACATTGCATGATCAAATTCCACTTTTTTATGTTCAATATCAATCGGTAAGTGGTTACTTGTAACAAAGTCTATTGTTCCATCCTTTACGCCTTCTACCAAAGCTTTTTGGTCTGCAGAAGTTCGTAATGGCGGTAATATTTTAAAATTAGTATCAAAATCGGTTATTGCATCATCTGTCAAAATCAAGTTTAATATTGAAACAGAACATGTAATATCCAATCCTTTTGCTTTTGCATCTCTAATTAGAGTTACTGATGTTGCTGTTGATATTGTAGGTATATGTAATTTACCTTCGGTATATTCTAATAAAAAAATATCTCTTGCAATTTGTAATTCTTCTGCTAAATTAGGAATACCTTTCAATCCTACTTTTGTAGCATTTTCTTCTTCATTTACAATTCCTTTACCAGCAATTTTGTTTTCTTGGGGGTATGACAATACTAGTCCGTTAAAACTATGCGTGTATTGCAATGCTATTTTTAGCATGTTCGGATTTTCAATAGCGTGTTGATAGTCGCCAAAAGCAACTGCTCCAGCTTGTTGCATATCATATAACTCAGCTAAATCACTACCTTTACTACCTTTAGTTAAGGCTCCAATAGGATGAATGTTTACTGCATTTTGAAAGGCATTGTTTTTAATAAATGATACCGTAGTACTATTGTCAATTATCGGGTTTGTATTTGGATTTACAGCAATATTAGTAAAACCACTTAAAGCAGCAGTTTTAAGTCCATTAGCTATAGTTTCACGTTCTTCAAAACCTGGTTCTCCAAATGAAACAGAGCTATCAAACCATCCTTGAGATACATGAAGGTTGTCAAATTTTATTTCTTCATAATTATTATTGTTTTCAATAGCATTGTCAATTTTACGAATAACGCCATTTTCAATAAGAATGTCTTTGGTACTGTTGTGGTAAGGACTAGATTGATCTAGTATAGTTGCTGATTTAATCAGGAGATTCATTTAAAATATTTTAAAATGAGTAATTCTACTATTAAAAATAATAGGGCAAAAATAATAAACCATTTCCAAAGTGTCCCTATTTGTGAAGCGGAATTTATTTCGCTTAAAGTATCGGTAATAGAAGTGTCTGTTTTGAGATGATTATTTTCTAATGCAGCAATAGCATGGTATTCTCTAATACTTTCGGAATTGGTGTAGTTATATGCTATAGCGAGCCCTGTTGAAGTTTGCTTATTTTTTATAGTGTATATTCCAGAAGTAGTAGGTTGATTAATTGTTTGTATACTTACTTTGTTAGCTTTTATTTGTTGTATAGGAATAAAGTCAAAATCATTTTTAGTAATACTTATTACATCATCTTTTTTAAGATGTAATTCAAAATCAATATTATTTTCTTTACCTATTTGGTAATATGGAGTACTATTCTTCAAAGTACTTTTCGCAATATTGTACAATGTAGGGACAATTAGCGGAGCTTGTTTAAAGTTTGTATTTATATTGTTTAATGGAGCTGAAAACACATAACTATTGGCTGTATGAACTAGTAATGGGTTTCCGTTTTCTAAACTTAAAATTGTAGATTCAAAGTTGTTTAAATGATAATGTTTTTTAAAAAAAGGAAACTGAAAATTTTTGATTTCTTTTTCAAATACACTAGAAAATATCGGGTGCGAAAAATGAATCTTAGTTAACCTTGTTTTGTTTTCATTCACATTATTATACGTATGTAATAAGCTATTATAATTTTTAACATCCGCTTTTTCAGAAGGAATGCATAAAATTGTACCACCGTTTTTAGTATAGCTTGTTAAGTTTTTAATTAATGCAATAGATAGGTTTTCTAATTCATTTATGATGATTAAATGTTGTTGCTCAAAGCTACTATACTCTATTTTATTTGGTTTTTGCTGATTAAATTGAAATTCATTTGAAGTAAAAATCTTTGATAAAAAAGAGTTGTTTTCAATGCTTCCAATAGCAAGTATGTTTTGCTTACTTAGCTTTTTTCTAGTTAAGTATAATTCATTGTCATTAATACTTGTTGCTTCTAAAAGAGCAACTTTTAAATTTAAATGATCCTTTGTAGGTAAGTGAAATAATATGGAACCTTTATTTTTTGTTAAATCAACGGTAGATTTACTTATTAAACTATCGTTGTTGTATAATGCTATAGGTATGTTTTTAGTGTTACTATGTTGTTTGCTAACGGTGACTTTTAATTTAGTTTCAGTAGCATTGTCTTTAATGAAATACGCAGAATCAATACTAATATTACTTTTTGAAACGGGTAGAGTTTGTAGTAAGGTGGTTTGGTATTTAGAATTAAAATAACTTGAATCTAACGAGTTGTTTTTTTGAAAGTCAGAAATACAAATTAGCCTTTTTAATGTGTTCTTGTTTTTACTAAATAATTGATTTGCTTTAAGGGATATTGTTTTGTAATCTAATTGGTTAGGGGTGTATTCCAAGTTAATTAAATCATTTTTAACCGCGTTTAATGATTTTTGCTTAAAGGTTTTTGTATTGGTTATAATACTTACTTTTTTATCATTAGGATAGTGATTGATTAATTCCTGTATGGAAATTTTTAATAATTCTCCTTTTGGACCTTTTTCCTGTGTACTAAAAGAATTATCAATATAAAAAACAGTTTCAATTTCTTGTGTAATTGTTTTACTGGTATCAAAACTTGGTTCTGCGAAAGCAATTATAATACAGGTAAGTATTAATAAACGTGTTGATAAAACTAACCATTTTTTAAGTTGTGAACTTTTTCTTGTTTGAACAATGAGTTCTTTTAAAAATTTAACATTAGTAAATGCCGTTTTTTGAAATTTTCGTAATTGAAATAAGTGCACTATAATCGGAATGATTAGGGCAAATAGGGCATATAATATGTTTGGATTATTAAAGTGCATTATCAATACCCAAATATATAATTTATAATCAACTTGTGAGTTCGATATAGCGTAAAAAAAAATCTCTGTTAGAATAGCTAACAGAGATTTTTACCCCAAAAAAACTTACTTAATCCACAAATAACATGCGGACTATACAAATATACTAAATTATTACATACAAATACGTATTGTGTCGTAGGTATTTTTTTTGGATTCGTTAATTAGTTAGGTTTGTAGGTGTTTTGTTATGAGTTGTTTAGCTTGTTTAAGTTTCGTCAAACACACCTAATTTGAATAGTAGAAAATCATATTTTCAGAATCCATTTTTATTAAATTAATACTCAATTCAGTTAATGCTTTTGCATCATTTTGTTTTCTAGTCAATAAACCTAATTTTCAATCGAGTGTCTGTTTTGCTAGTTTGGATTTCTCAAATAGTTCTTTTAGTATCAATATTATCTGACGCAAGAATACCCAGTATTAGTTTTGTATTAAGGTTTTGCTGTCTATACCTCAGGCAGTTTGAATAACTAGTAGCAGACAAATATTGAAATATATAGAATATGAGGTATTAGATATTCAGGTTAGTTATAATTAAAACGTATTTGAGTCTAAAAAAAACAGTCACAATCTCACTTTTCCTTACCAACGTAACACTATAAATACAACCCATTCTGCTCCACTCTAAGAGCCTATACCTCCCATCAGAAAGTTGTATAAAAAAGAAATGCGGCCCGAGGTGAGTTGCTGGAAATTTATATTAATTTAATATATGGAAATATAGTATAATTACAAATACAGTTATTCCTATAGAAATCAATGAATCATCAAACAAATCATTTTCTAATTCTTTAATAGAAACATCTTGCTTTTTAATATGCTTTAAAAAGACAAACCTTATCATTAATCCTATGAAGTCTATAAGAACCATTTTATTTAGTAATCAAATTATTTTTCTTCATCCTCCGAATATACAATTCTATTTTGTAAGTTATATTAAGCTTCAAAGGAGTGGGGAGTTGTGAGTAAATAAAAAACGATATCTTTATATTATTAATATAACGGAACCGGTATTAGCGTCAATTAAACCAAATAAAAATGAAAGTTACAGCTGAGAAAAATGAAAAAGTGGGCAAAATGATATTTGCGTCAATTTATCCACTCTATTTAAATAGATTGGTAAAGAATGGAAGAACTAAGGAAGAACTACACCAAGTGATAGAATGGCTAACTGGCTTTGATGAAGATAAATTGCAAGAGCTTATTGAAGAGAAAGTAACATATAAAACATTTTTTAAAAGAGCCAAATTACATCCAAATGCGCACCTGATTAAAGGAGTCGTTTGTGGTTATCGAATTGAAGAAATAGAGGATGAATTTGAATTGTATAAACAATGCAGACGTATGGAAAAACTGATTGACGAATTAGCAAAAGGACGTAAAATGGAAAAAATTTTACGAGAAGAGAAATCAAATACCAAATGATTCTAGCTATTACGTTATGGAATATTGTTGTATTAATTCCATTATTTTCTTCATTCACCTATACAATTCTATTTTGTAAATAATGTCAAGCCCTGTATTGGAGAAGAATTGTAGTTGTGAAGTATGAGGTATGATAAAAAAGCAGCTAGATATGGACTGCTTGTATACTTATAGAATAATTAAAAAATATATTTGAGAAAAATAAATAAATAGGTAGATAACTTTTAATCTGAAAAAATTAAAGAAATCGTCCGATAATTTATCAGAAAAGGATAAGTTTTCGAAGTCATCACCTCTCGTTTTAATAACCGTAAATTTCATACTATAATGTACCATTATAATAAAAAGGCTCATAATTATAAAGTTACGAAACTCATTATCAGTCAAAAAATATTTGTTGAGATAAAAGTTTTGTGTTAGAATAAAAATCATTAAAAATGCAATTATCAAATTCAGTATTTTACTGTCAAGTTTAATCTTCTTCACTAAAAAGTAATAGATTAAAAAATTTAATATTCCAAAGAATAATATATACACAATTGTCATTTTACTTTTTCTTTAAGTCTCTACCCTTACAATCTATTCCTTACATCAGATAATATTTGTCTAAAATAAAAAAATAGTCCGATTAGAACTATCTTAGGTTGTTCACCTTATTAACTCTTTAGTAATATTAACAATTACACTGCTGTTGTTTCTCTTCATTAAAATAAGCGTTATCGTAATATCTCACTAAACTCAGCACATTCATAAAAACACCTGTTAAATGTTGCTTCATAAAATTGAATATGCATAACCTTATTCTTATTAAAGAAGTATATTAGAACAAAACAATTATTTAATTATATTTAGTTTAGAATTGAAAATACATAAAGGGAAAGCATTCAGTTAATTTCTAGGTAAAAAAACAGTTTCAAAATTTCTCAAATACACCTAATCCGAATAGAGCAAAATCATATTTAGTGGGGTCAATAGGATCCATTTTTCTTAAGTTAGTATCCAATTCAACTAAGGCTTTTGCATCGTTTTGTTTTCTAGTCAATAAACCTAATTTACGAGCTACATTTCCAGAATGTACATCTAACGGGCATGATAGTATAGCTGAAGGTATATTTATCCATATTCCGAAATCCACACCAGTATTGTCATTTCTTATCATCCATCGTAACCACATATTTAATCTCTTTGCTGCTGATCCTTTTAATGGATCTGAAATATGTTTAGTTGTTCTTGGTGGGTGTGGTATTTCAAAAAACAATTTTTTAAACTCATGAATTGCCGGTTGAAGGGAAGTGGTTGTTTGGTGTTTTTGAAAAACACTTTCCAAACCATTATGTTTGGTATAAATATGCTGTAATGCTTTGATAAAATGTGTAAAATCAATAGCATTAAATGTTCTATGAACAAAACCTTCTAGTTTCTCCAGATGCTGCTCTTGATGATTCATAATAAAATCATAAGGAGAATCTCCCATTAATTGCATCATGCGATGACTATTTTTAATAATCATTTTTCTATTCCCCCAAGCAATAGTAGCTGCTAAAAAACCAGCAATTTCAATATCTTCTTTTTGTGTAAATAAATGCGGAATTTGTATTGGGTCACTATCAATAAACTCAGGAGTATTATATTCAATTACTTTTTCGTCAAGAAATATTTTTAGCTCTCTAGTATTCATTAAGCAACTATGTTACCATCTTTCATTACTAATTTTCTGTCAGCCATATCAGCTAGTGTTTCATTATGGGTAACGATCACAAAAGTTTGCCCAAACTTATCGCGCAATTCAAAAAATAAATTATGTAGGTTTTCTGCGCTTTCAGAATCTAAATTTCCTGAAGGTTCATCAGCAAAAATAACTTTAGGATTGTTAATTAAAGCTCTTGCTACAGCAACACGTTGTTGTTCTCCACCAGAAAGTTCAGTTGGTTTGTGTTCGTAACGGTGTGATAATCCTAAAAAGTCAAGTAATTCTTTTGCTCTTTCTTCGGTTTCTGTTTTGTTTTTACCGCCAATATAAGCAGGAATACATACATTTTCTAAAGCTGTAAACTCGGGTAATAGCTGATGGAATTGAAAAATAAATCCGATGTTTTCATTTCTGAATTTGGCAAGTTTTTTCTCTTTTAAAGTATTGATTACTTCCCCATTAATAGTAAGAGAACTTTCAATATTATTTTTATCTAAAAAATCTAAAGTTCCTAGTATTTGTAATAAGGTAGTTTTTCCAGCTCCAGAACTTCCCACAATGGAAACGATTTCGCCTTTTTTTATATGTAAATCTACACCCTTTAAAACATGTAGATTATCGTAGTATTTATGTATGTTTTTTGCTAAAATCATTTCTTGAAAATAAGAAAGTGAAATTAATAAAATTAGCTTTATTGACCAATTTAATTAAAGTAAAAAGGAAAGTTTAAATTTGTACGCCCCATTTACAAGCTAACCAATATGATAAATTTTGAATTTCTTGGTCAGAAACAAGTGAATTGTATGTAAAAAACTCATAAAAACTAGCATTAAACTCGGAGTCGTTATTTCTGTTTCTAAAAAGTTTAACCAGATTCATTTGTACTCTAATTCCGTTTACATTTCTTATTTCATTTCCATCAACACTCATAGTGAAATTAGAACTAACAGCTGTAGCGCCATATGTAACTTTAATAACCCAAACATGAATTTGATTGTCATAAGGAATTCCAGTATTTATTGAGAAACGGGAATTATTTGACTTACCAAGAATACAAAATGTTTTCGGGCTGCTTCCTACAGGAATACCTGTTTCAAAATCGGTCTCGATTGCTACTGGCCAACCAAATTGCCAACTTTCATTATCATTAGCGTTATTATCGGATGATATAAAACAGTTCCAATCATTTATTACTGCGTTATTTGCTTTCATAACGAATACAAAAGTGAAATCAGAATTCAAAAGAAACCCTGTATTTGAACGAAGTTCTTTAGGAACCGTTTCTGAATTTGAAATTACTTCGGAATCTTTTAAATATATAGGAGAGTTTACGTTTGATGGAATATAATCCGCTAAGTCAGAAGAGTTGTAGCTCGTTCCAACTCTAAAACATTCTAAGTTATTGTTATTTCCTGAAATATCTTTCCAATAGCGAACTTTTCCAGTAAAAGCAGGTTGTGTAGCATCTACATTATTCTCATCAAAAATACTTGTAACAGAGGATGAATCCCAACGCGCATATAAATTTGCTATTTGAGTTGGCGGATCAGACTCTATAATAGCTTGACAAGAGGATTTGTATGTATGTGGCCTTAAAGTTGTGGTGCTTCTGTTTTGAGAGAAACACATTGTAGAAATTACAATAAATGTAAGTTTTAATAAATTCATAAGTTTCAGGTTTATGGTTTTATTAATCTGAGTGTACAGCTTAATCCTTTTGGTTGGTTGGCTGGTGTTGTGCCGCTTAAAGTTGTGTAAATAGCATCTCCAGTAGCTACTGGAATTGCTCCTCCAGCTATTGTAGAAGTATATATAGCACCAATTGTTGTAGTTAAGGCTAAATCAGTTTCAGTACCACTGGAATCTTTTGCTAGCCCAGCTGTAAAGTTATCACCTGTGGACATGACTCTGTAAGTAACACTTTCAACAATATATCCGTCATATTCACTAGGGACAATATATACAACATTTCCTTTGAAATTTCCTGATAGAGGAATAATAATCGGTTCTGATCGTAAAAATTCATTAATGGATACATAAGCTTCAACATCTAAATGTTCAGGCTTCACTTTTTTGAATACACCTAATGCATTACATACTAACACCTCAGAAGTTTTAATGGTGTTGTTAGCTTGATTTATTTTAGCCAACGATTCATCTTGAACACCTTCTAGACGTAACGGATCATTTGATCCTGTTACATGTAATTGGTTTGTTGGTGAGGTTGTTCCAATACCAACTTGAGCAGATAAATTAGAGGTTAATATAAGAATTGAGAAACGAAATAATAACTTAATAATCATAAGCGTACAATTTTAAAATTAGCATTTAAAAAAAGTTTGCTTTGGGGGAAATATGGATGATTTTCTTATATTAAAGATATAAAAATTACTACTTAAATTATCAGAGATATGAATGTTTTCGGTAAAAACATTCATATCTCTGATAAAAAGAAATTCGCTTTAAAATAATTGTTGGTTAATCTGTAATATTTACTTTTTATCGAAAGTCTCTCTTGTTAAGAGTCTCTAAATAAGTTTTTTATGTTATTATAATCAAGGTAATATACTATTTTTAAAGAAACGTTATGTTGTATTGGTTGTTTGAATAACTTATCAGTACTATCTGTAAAATTACGCTCTGAAAACTCATCTTGATTAAATATTTTATTTCTATATAAAAGAATTGCTTCACTACCTGGGGCAAAACGCCAATTGTAAGTTAAATCAACATTCCAGATGTTAAAGTTAGTATTATGATTGTTATTTACAATATCATAATTGAAAGCTGTTAAAGTTCCATCAAGGTTTAAAGTTCCATATTTGTCATCTGAATAGTTTGCTGTGGACCAATAATTTCGTAAACTGAAATTTATAGCTTGCTTGCTACTAAAATTATAGCTTGCAGTAATAGAGTTCTCTAAATTCTTTACATCACGTTCTCCCATAATAATATTATCATCAATAGTATTTACATAGCCAATCTGATTACTACCTTGCCAATGACTAATTTCATAGATTAAAGAAAATTTATCAGAAAAACGATATCTAGGTTCTAATCGCATGAATAAGCCTCTTCTTTCGCTATCAAAGAAAGTTGAAGGATTAATTCTAGCATCAATTGCAAACTTTTTTCTATAATCGGTAGAAACCCATATACTCCCTCCTAATATTGCGGGTTTTATAAGATACCTATCTAATGTTCTAGGTTCATAAAAATCTTTCAGTTTAGTCCCTGAAAATACATTTCCTCCAAATGAAAATCTATTTTCTGTAACGCCAAAAAATGAAATGCCATATTCATTATTTATGTGGGTACCCGGTAGTAACCTTCTATTATGATTGAACCATCCGTTAATCCTGTACTTGTTAAATGTTTTTGTTGGTTCAAAATTTTCATAGGACAACTCCAAATTACTGTTGTTGTAATTTACTTCACGACTAATACCTAAATCATTGATATCATAGGATTTATTCGCAATCCTATTTGAAATAGCGTAACGAAAACGACCTTTAGTTCTATCAATATCGAACCTAGTAGAAAAACCTGATTTATTATTGTCAATATCATTCACATGACTCATTACAGCTTTACCGTTATATCTGAAAGATCTTTTTTTGTTATTAATGTTAAATAGTAAGGCAGAAACGTTTGCATCCCTATAGTGTCCGTTTCTAGTTACATTTGTGTTTACAAACGAAACAGAAGAACTATTTTTTAATTGTTGATCTAGAACAAGCACATTGTAATTAGCAGTTGGTTCAGTCACAAATTTTCTGCGAATACCAGTTACTTGATCAGTAATTTTAGCTTCTGTTTTTTGGGTTATAGAATTGAAAAAACCAATTCCTAAACCATCTTTTGTTCTCCCTGAAACTTTTATGGCGTTTAATAACTTTACACTTTCAGGGTTTTCTGATATTACTTCATTAACACCCAAATTATCAGAAGCATTACTGTGTGCAGAAGGAGTATTACCAACTCTTCGAGAGTAGAATAAGCCACCTTTATTAAATAATTCAGTTCCTTCAGTAAAAAAAGCTCTGTTTTCAGAAAAAGTTTGTTCAAAAGGACCAAGATTTAAGGTTACATCGTCAAACTTTGCTTGTCCAAAATCCGGTATAAGTGTAGCATCTAAAGTGAAACTATCACTGATACCGTATTTTATATCCATCCCAGCGCTAAATGTGGTTTCATTTGTTCCATCAAAAAACTCTTGATTTATAGCTGCAAAGGGGTAAAAACTTAGCCTTGTTGGTGGAGTTATGTCTTTAATACCGGTTAATAAACCATTATATTGACTGCTGTTTCCAACACTTTTGTTAATGTAGTTCCATGAGTAACGAACGTTTAAATGTTTTATTTGACGGTAAAATTGTAATCCCCATAACTGTTCTTTTTTCTCAGGAAATCGCAATGCTGAATAAGGAATTCTATACTCAGCATACCAGCCTTTATCGTCAAAACTAATTTCTGCTTTAAAAACAGTGTTCCAACTCCAATCATCGCCTCCATTTTCACTTGTAGCATCAGCAAGTGTACCTCCCGAAGTTACTAAAAACTTAGTTTCATTAATACTATTGTTATAGGTGTTAAGGATTACAGCAAAATAATCGGCTTGTGTACGGAATTGATCACGCTGACTAAATTGTCTTAAAATTTTATCTGGCTCATTATCATACATATATGCGGCCACATAAATAGCATCATCAGTATACCCGATTTTAACTTTAGTTTTATGAGTATCTGTTTCAGGAGTTCCATCTTCTGGATCGAACATGGTAAAATTACCTAATGCAGGGATTGTATCCCAAATAGGATCATCTAAAACACCATCAACCGTTGGAATTTCATTAATTTTAGTCGTATTATATTCTTTTTGATCAATGGAATTTTGTGCATGATTATATAAAAATGATAAGAAAATTAAAGGGAACAGTAGTGACTTCATATTTATAAGAATAGGTCTTACAAAACTACAATTATGTAGAGAGGATGAATCACAAATAAAAGTTAAACTATAATTATAAATACTATTTTTATGTATTAATAAGCGTTTTAGTTATAGAATTTAGATTAATTTAGTGCTTTGAATTTGTAAGAATAAATTTACCATGGGATACAAGCATTTTGAAGAGTATAATGAAGAAACTACAGCTGAAATTAAAGCTAGGTATACTAAAATAATAGAAGAAGTAGGAGAGGATGTAAACCGTGAAGGATTATTAAAAACCCCAGAACGTGCATCAAAAGCAATGCAGTTTTTAACCCAAGGTTATGATTTAGACGCAGCAGAAATTTTAAAAAGTGCTATGTTTAAAGAAGATTATAACAACATGGTTATTGTTAAGGATATTGAATTGTATTCACTTTGTGAGCATCATATGTTACCTTTCTTCGGAAAGGCACACATTGCATATATTCCTAACGGACATATTGTTGGTTTGAGTAAGTTGCCTAGGATTGTAGATGTGTTTTCTAGACGTTTACAAGTTCAAGAAAGGTTAACGGATCAAATTCTTAAATGTATTGAAGATACTTTAAAACCTCAAGGAGTAGCAGTCGTTATTGAGGCTTCACATATGTGTATGATGATGCGTGGTGTTCAAAAACAAAACTCAACTACTACAACATCTGGATTCACAGGAGCCTTTAAAAATCAGGAAACAAGAAATGAATTTTTAAAATTAATTACCTCAAATTTAAGTTAGATCACACTGAAGGGGTTTGTAAGAGAATTAGTTTTGTTTATTACAAATAATAAAAAGTAGATTAACAATCACTTTTTTTTCATTCGGGGTAAGTCTTTGTGAGTTAAATGCACGGATGTAATTAAAGAGAAAACAACACTCATTTAAATACTTGAAAAATGAAATCAATTGTTTAAATTTGCGTTCCAATTATTGAAAGAAGTAGCATGTTAGAAAGATTACAAATAGTAAAACAACGTTTTGATGAAGTATCAGATTTGATTATTCAACCTGATATTATCACTGATCAAAAACGATATATTGCTTTAAATAGAGAATATAAGGATTTACGTATCATGATGGAAAAGCGTGATCAATATATTGAACTGACTAATAATGTTGATGAGTCTAACGAAATTATAAAAGATGGTTCTGATGCAGAAATGGTTGAAATGGCCAAGATGCAATTAGATGAAGCTAAAGAACAATTGCCAGCTTTAGAGGAAGAAATTAATTTATTAATGATTCCTAAAGATCCTGAAGATGCTAAAAATGTTGTAGTAGAACTTCGTGCAGGTACTGGAGGAGATGAAGCAAGTATTTTTGCAGGAGATTTATATCGCATGTATTCTAAATACGCGAGTGATAAAGGTTGGAAAGTTGATGTTGTAAACGTAAGTGATGGTACTTCAGGAGGATTTAAAGAAATTATCTTTGAAGTTTCAGGAGAAGATGTTTACGGAACATTAAAGTATGAATCTGGTGTACACCGTGTACAGCGTGTACCTCAAACAGAAACTCAAGGTAGAGTTCATACTTCAGCAGCTACAGTAATTGTATTACCAGAGGCGGAAGAGTTTGATGTTCAGTTGGATATGCAGGAAGTACGTATTGAGCGTACAACATCTACAGGGCCTGGAGGGCAATCAGTAAACACTACGTATTCTGCAATTAAACTACATCATGAGCCAACTGGTATGATTGTTAGTTGTCAGGATCAAAAGTCATCACATAAAAACTTAGAGAAAGCTTTAAAAGTATTACGTTCTCGTTTATATGAATTAGAACTTGCTAAAAAACAAGCAGCAGACTCTGCTACTCGTAAAAGTTTAGTAGCTTCTGGAGATAGGTCATCAAAAATTAGAACTTACAATTATCCGCAAGGAAGAGTTACTGATCATAGAATAGGTTTAACACTATATGATTTACCAAATATTGTGAATGGAGATATTCAGAAAATAATTGATGAATTAAAAATTGTAGTTAATACAGAAAAGCTAAAAGCAGCTTCTGACGAAATTTAAAAAGAATTTAATTCCCGCTTTCACGCGGGAATTTTTATATACTGTAGTTTATATATTATACAATGACAACACAAGCACTAGTAGAACAAATACGTATTAAAAAATCATTTCTTTGCATTGGTTTAGATGTTGACTTAACAAAGATACCTACTCATTTATTAGAAACTGAGGATCCTATATTTGAGTTTAATAAAGCTATTATTGATGCTACACATCATTTATGTGTTTCGTATAAGCCGAATACTGCTTTTTATGAAGCATATGGTTTAAAAGGTTGGAAATCACTAGAGAAGACTATTCAGTATTTAAATGCTAACTATCCTGAAATATATACTATTGCAGATGCTAAGCGTGGTGATATAGGAAATACATCTACAATGTACGCAAAAGCTTTTTTAGAAGATTTGGCCTTTGATTCAGTAACTGTTGCTCCGTATATGGGGAAAGATTCTATAGAGCCTTTCTTGGCATTTAAAGATAAGCATACTATTATGTTAGCGTTGACGTCAAATAAAGGAGCTTTCGATTTTCAGACGTTAGATGTCAATGGTAAAGAATTATATAAGCAGGTTTTGGAGACTTCTAAGTCATGGGAGAATTCAGAAAACCTAATGTATGTTGTTGGAGCTACAAAAGCGGAGTACTTTAAAGAAATTCGTAAGATAGTTCCTAATAGTTTCTTGTTAGTTCCAGGGGTAGGAGCACAAGGAGGGAATTTACAAGATGTTTGTAAATATGGTATGTCGGATAATATAGGTTTACTAATTAATTCTTCTCGAGGAATTATTTATGCAGGTAAGGATGAGGATTTTGCACATGCAGCAGCAGGAAAGGCATTAGAGTTGCAACAACAAATGGAAGATATTTTAAAGTAATATGTCATTCTGAAGAATGTAGTGACATGGGAATCTTATGATAAGAATAACAGATCAACTCAATAGAACCTTGGTTTTTAAAGAGACGCCAAAGCGAATAATATCTTTGGTGCCTTCACAAACGGAGCTATTAGTTGATTTAGGTTTAGAAGATAATATTGTAGGACTTACTAAGTTCTGTGTACATCCAATTCATCTACGAAAATTAAAGACAATTGTTGGAGGAACAAAACAAGTTCACTTTGATAAAATAAAAGCTTTGCAACCTGATATTATCCTTTGTAATAAAGAAGAGAATACTAAGGAAATGGTTGAAGAGCTAGAGAAAATTGCTCCGGTTCATGTTTCGGATATTTATACAATAGAGGATACTATTGTTTTAATGGAACAATATGGAGAATTATTTTCTGTTCAAGAAAAAGCTACTGAAATCACAGGTAAACTTACAAATTTAGTAGCAGAATTTAAATTGTATATAGAGAGTAGATCAATAAAAAAGGTCGCTTATTTTATTTGGAGAAAACCTTGGATGGTTGCAGGTAATACTACTATAATACATCATTTATTATCATTGAATAAGTTTGAAAATATATTTAAAGATTTACCTAGGTATCCTGAAGTTGTAATTCATTCATTGATAGAGGTTAATAAACCTGATTTTATATTCTTATCTAGTGAACCTTATCCATTCAAAGAAAAGCATATAAAAGAGCTAAAAGAAATACTGCCTGAAGTGAGTGTCTTATTAGTGGATGGAGAATATTTTTCGTGGTATGGTACAAGGTTACTTGGAGCTTTTAGTTATTATAAAAGCTTACATGATACACTTCATCTTAAGTCTTAGAACCCGAATTTGATTCTATTAATCTTTTCTAATAAACGCATAGCTTTATATGCAGCTAAGTCACTTAATGTACTATTTGTATATTTAAAATTATAGGCTTTTTCAACCAGTTTTTTGTAACGAGACTCAAGTCGTGAAGTATCTCTATAGATGTCTAATTCAGCTAACATGTTGTTGTAATTAATTGATTAAAAGCATGTTAAAGATAATGAAAATAGCTGAGCTCACAAACGTGTAGAAGTTAAATTTTTGTGAATATGACATTTAGATAGGTATGTAATATAAAAAAACCGTCAAAGTTTTTTTTGACGGTTTGTATTTTTGAAAAAAATATGTTTAGTCCTGTAAAGCGAATACTTTTTGTAATAAAGAAGTAGTTCTTGATCCTACTTTGTTTCTGATTTCTTTTTCCTCAATAGCAATCATTTTATAAACCCCTTTTAAAGCTTCATTAGTGGTATAATCAGTTAAGTCAGGATTTACTTTTTTAACGAAAGGAATGCTATTGTATTTAGTAATAATGTTACTCCAAACTTTGTCAGCACCAACTTTAGCAAATGAGTTTTTAATTACCGGGTTAAATTTACTGTATAAAGCAGTACTTGTTCCATTTTGTAAATAAGTTGTAGCTGCATTATCATTTCCTAATAAGATGTTTTTTGCATCATTAAAAGTAATTCCTTTTACTGCGTTTACAAAAATAGGAGTAGCTTCCCCCACAGCGTCTTCAGCAGCTCTGTTCAATACCTTTAATCCTTCATCAGCTAATTTACTTAAACCAATATCACGTAATCCTTTATCTACTTTCTTTAATTCTTCAGGTAATAATATTTTTACCAATTGATTTCCTAAGAATCCATCCTTCTGAGTTAGTTTAGTAACTTGCTTATCAATACCTAAATCTAAAGCTTCTCTTAAGCCTGCTCCTATGTCTGCATTTGAAAGTATTCCGCTGGTTTGCTCAGGAAGGCTATCAACAACTTGTTGTAATTCAGCACAGCTAGTAAGGAATAAGATTGAGGTAATTGCGAAAATTTTACGTATCATGATTTGATTTTTTTTTAAAGAAAGTTCAAATGTACAATTTTATTCGTGCATGTATGGTTTATTGAGTTCTTCTTGAGTGAATAAAATAAGTTCCTTAAAAAAGGAAGTAAATTCTTTTTCAAAATCTATATAGAACTCTTGTAGTTCTACTACCGCAAGATTCATTTTTGATTTGTTTTTAGTTCTACGATTCATTCCTTCTAATACTTTTGTAATACCCTCAATACTGGAATAACTTAGTAGCCAGTTGTCTTGGGTCATAAATGGGAGCATTTTCTGTACAGCAAGCGGTAAAACTTCAAAGTTATCTTCTAGTAAATCATAAAAACCTTCTACATATTCATCTAAAGGAATATCAGAATATACTAGCCAGTTTTTTGCTAAAAAATGATCGTATAAAATATCTACAATCACACTAGCATAATGTCCGTAGTTCTCATAGAGTCTTTTTTTACTCAATTTTACAGTTAAATGACTGTCAGTAAATGTATCAATATGTCTGTGTAGTATAATTCCTTTTTGAATTTCTAAAGGATATTCTAAGTACTGTTTTCCTCTTATACTATCTGCAATAAAATTTCCGATTTTTAAGTTGTCGTTATTTCCAGAAAGGTATATGTGTGCTAAAAAGTTCATGGGTTAAATTTATAAAAAGAGAATTAATAAATAGGGATCAAATTGTATATTTGTGATAATAAAAAATATAAAGATGACCTTAATAAAATCAATATCTGGAATTAGAGGAACAATAGGTGGTGCAGTAGGAGAAAACTTAACTCCTGTTGATGCAGTGAAATTTGCGGCGGCTTATGGAACATGGTTAAAGAAAGATAGAAATAAAGAAATATATAGAGTAGTTGTAGGTAGAGATGCTCGTATTTCGGGTAATATGATTCAGAATTTAGTAATGAATACCTTAGTAGGTTTAGGAATTCATGTAATTGATTTAGGGTTATCAACTACACCAACAGTTGAAATAGCTGTTCCCTTAGAACATGCGGATGGGGGAATTATTTTAACAGCTTCTCATAACCCTAAGCAATGGAATGCTTTAAAATTATTGAATAGCAAAGGAGAGTTTTTAAACGGAGTAGAAGGAACTAAAATTTTAGACATTGCTGAAAAGGATGGATTTGATTTTGCTGCTGTTGATGATTTAGGGAAGATTACTAAAAATGATGCTTATATTGATATTCACATTGATGAGGTATTGGATTTAGATTTAGTAGATGCTGATTTAATTAAAAAAGCCAACTTTAAAGTTGTTGTTGATGGTGTTAATTCTACAGGAGGAATTGCAATACCATTATTGTTAGATCGTTTAGGAGTAAATACTGTAAAGCTGTATTGTGAGCCAAACGGAGAATTTCCTCACAACCCAGAACCTTTAAAAGAAAACTTAACTGATATATCAGAATTAGTAGTTAAAGAAAATGCTGATTTAGGAATTGTAGTTGATCCAGATGTTGATCGTTTAGCGTTAATATGTAATGACGGTGAAATGTTTGGAGAGGAGTATACCTTGGTTGCTTGTGCAGATTTTGTATTAAGTAAAACAAAAGGAAATACCGTGTCTAATATGTCCTCATCAAGAGCGTTACGTGATGTTACTGAAAAACATGGCGGTACTTATGAAGCTTCAGCTGTAGGTGAGGTGAATGTAGTTGAGTTAATGAAAAAGAATAATGCGGTTATTGGTGGAGAAGGTAACGGTGGTATTATTTATCCATCGTCACATTATGGTAGAGATTCTTTAGTTGGTGTAGCGTTATTTTTAACTCATTTAGCTGAGCAACAATTAACGGTACGTGAGTTAAGAGATTCCTATCCAAGTTATTTTATGAGTAAGAATAAAATTCAATTAACACCTCAGTTGGATGTAGATGGGATTTTAAAATCTATGGAAGAAAAATATGCTCATGAAAACATAACTACGGTTGATGGAGTGAAGATTGATTTCGCTGAAAATTGGGCGCATCTAAGAAAAAGTAATACAGAGCCAATTATTAGAATATATACCGAAGCAAAATCACAAGATTTAGCAGATGATTTAGCGCAAAAAATTATTAACGAGATAAAAGTAATCGCTAATATTTAAGAAATCTTTAACAATAAAAAGTAAGTATTAAGATTAACTTCGTCCTAATTAATTCATAAAATTAAAAACGATCATGAAAAAATTATTACTAGCAATTTTTTGCCTTGGGACAATAGGTATAAGTAATGCGCAAATTAAAACTCCTCAACCTAGTCCATCTGCAAAAGTTGAACAGAAAGTAGGTTTAACAGATGTGACATTAGAGTATTCAAGACCTGGAGTTAAGGGAAGAACTGTTTTTGGAGATTTAGTTCCTTTTGGAGAATTATGGAGAACAGGGGCAAATGCCAATACTAAAGTTACTTTTTCTGATGATGTAAAAATTGCAGGACAAAAATTAAAGGCAGGTAGTTATGCTATCTACACTAAACCGGCAAAAGCTAGTTGGGAAGTTTATTTTTATAATGACACCACAAATTGGGGAACACCACAAAAATGGGACGACACAAAGGTTGCAGCAAAAACTACTGTAAACGTGGCAAAACTATCTTCTAATGTAGAATCTTTTACAATTTCGATAGATAACCTTAAAAACGATTCTGCAGTTATTAATATTGCATGGGAGAAAACTTCAGTAGCAGTACCTTTTTCAGTACCTACAGATAAGAAGGCGGTTGCTAGTATAGAACAAGTAATGGCTGGTGCAAGCGCAGGAGATTACTTCTCTGCAGCAAGATATTATTTAGAAGGTGATAAGGATATAAATAAAGCTAAAACTTGGATTGATAAGGCTGTTGGTATGACTAGTGAAAAACCAAGGTTTTGGTATTTAAGACAACAGTCATTAATTTATGCTAAAACTGGAGCGAAGAAAGAAGCTGTGTCAATAGCAAAAGAATCTATGATGTTAGCAGAAAAGGCAGGTAATGCTGATTATGTGAAAATGAATAAAGATTCTATTAAAGAATGGAGTAAATAAATTCAATATTCTGAAGTGTTATTAAAGTAATACAATAGAATTAATAAGTTAAAGGTAGTGATGCTAAATCACTACCTTTTTTTGTGATTAGATGTTTTTTAATTTATGTCATTATATAATTAATAAAATGACCATTAATTTGATTGATATTTTATTAAAATCAGCTTATTTTAAAAAGTATTTGGTTATTTATTTTCGGTTACATAATAATCGTTTTTAAACTATCTCTTTTTGTTTTATGATAATTCTAAAATAGAATGATTATTTATCTTATAATAACGAATTATTAGAAATGCAAATGTAATATCCTTTTGCAGCCTTTTTTTTTCAAAATAGGGAGTGATTTATGTTTATATGTTTTGCTCCAATAAAAAGAGCAATATCAATGATATCGGCTCTTTTTATTTTTTAACTATAATGGGTTATTTACTTTTTTTCAATAATTGTATACTAATCGCAATGCTAATTGTAAGGAAGCATCCAAATAAATTAAGCCATAAATAGGGCATCCAGTCAAGAGACCATCCCACAATAACAATTACTTGCGTTATTAAAGCTGCAACAAATACAGCTTGTGACTTTACAAGTTTAAAGAAAAAAGCGAGTAAGAAAATACCTAGGATGTTACCATAAAAAATAGAACCTATTATATTAACTAATTGAATTAAATTTTCAAATAAAGTACCATAACAAGCAAAAATTATAGCTAGAGCACCCCAACCGAAAGTAAACCATTTTGTAGCTTTTACATAATGGAGATCTTCTCTTTTAATTTTATGGTTTCTTTTGTATAAATCTATTGTTGTAGTTGTTGCTAAAGCATTTAATTCACTTGCAGTACTTGACATAGCTGCACTAAGAATTACAGCTAATAGAAGGCCAATTAAACCTTTGGGTATATTGTTTAATATGAAATTTAAGAAAACATAATCTTTATCATTTTTTTCAGCAACGATATTGGCTTTTGAAATAAGTTCTTTCGCTTGAATTCTATACTCTGAATCTTTTTGGTTTAAGATTCTTCTAGTTTCATCATCATTAACATCTAAATTAAAAATCAATTGTTGGTTCTCAGAATGCTCTTGCTCTAGGGTTTTATATTCATTTGCGTATTCCGTTTGTAGTATTTGACTTTTTACTTTAGGGTTAAAGTGAATAGGGGAGGCGTTAAATTGATAAAAAACAAAAACCATCACACCTACAAGTAAAATAAAAAACTGCATAGGTATTTTTAGTAAGGCATTAAATAATAACCCTAGCTGACTTTCTTTAACCGATTTTCCGGATAAATATCTTTGCACCTGACTTTGGTCGGTTCCAAAATAGGATAATGCTAAAAATGTTCCTCCAATGATTCCGCTCCAAAAGGTATATCTATTCTCTAAATTAAATGAAAAATCTAACACTTTCATCTTTCCAGAAACTCCAGCGATATCTATTGCTTTTCCAAAATTTACAGTATCAGGTAAATAGCTAAGGATTAAATAAAAGGCAATAAACATACCTGTCATGATAATAAACATTTGCTGTTTTTGAGTAACACTTACAGCTTTTGTTCCACCCGAGACGGTGTATATAATAACAAGGATACCTATTATTAAATTTAATGTTTTTAAGTCCCAACCTAAAATACTAGATAAAATTATGGCTGGCGCAAATATGGTTATACCAGCAGCTAATCCTCTTTGTATTAGGAATAAAATGGCAGCTAAAGTTCTTGTCTTTAAATCAAAACGTTGCTCTAGGTATTCGTAAGCAGTAAAAACTTTTAATTTGTGGTAAATAGGAATAAATACTAAACAAATTATAACCATGGCTATTGGTAAGCCAAAGTAAAATTGCACAAACCCCATACCGCTGTGAAATGCTTGTCCTGGGGTAGATAAAAATGTTATGGCACTTGCTTGAGTTGCCATAACGGATAGGCCTATAGTCCACCATTTACCATCACCTCCTTTTATATATTCTTTTATAGTAACCTGACCTCTGGTTTTCCAGACACCATAAATAACTATAAATAATAACGTTCCAATAAGAATAATCCAATCAAGTGTTTGCATATTAGTTATATATGATAGTTATTAAATAAAATAAAGCTACATATATAGCATTTACAACTAAAACGACAGTGTATATATTTTTCCAATGGTATTTTTTATTTTTCATCTTTTTCTTTTCCTAGTGAAACTAAATTAGCAAATAGTCGATAGGCACCAGTTACACCAGCAGGGAATTCTCTAAAAAAACTTAATCCTGTATAGATATAATGACCTGACCCATACTTAGCAACGAGTAGACTTCCTTTCTTTTTTGATTCACCTTTGTCATGCATTGAAAGAATAGGGGTGAACGCTTTGTCCCATTCATCAGGGAAATATAGCCCACGTTCTTGTACCCAACCATTAAAATCTTTTAGAGTTATTTTATTTGGGAAATTTAAAATTTCATGATTTGGGTTGATAAAAGTAACTTTAGCAAATTCATCGGTAACTCTGTCACGAGAAAGTTTTAAAGGATATGGTGCAATTTTGGTAGTTTTTAATCGGTGACTAGTATTGTATTGTACAATCATATTACCACCATTTTTAACATAGTCAAAAAGAATATCTTGCTTAAATGTAATATCATTTAATACATTATATGCTCTAATTCCTAAAATAATAGCGTCATATTTTTTTATGCTACTGGTATTAATGTCTTCTACTTTGATAGTTTCTACAGTATAACCTATATGTTTTAAGCTTTCTACTGTTACATCACCAGATCCTTTTATATAGCCTATTAGGTTACCTTTTTTCTGGATGTTTAATTTTACTGCTTTTGCCTGAGAAGGTAAAAGAATTGTCTGTTTAGGAATATGGTCATAATTAATTTCAATTAATTTTTTATCATAAATTTTATTGTTCATGATAATCTGGGAGCTAATAGTTCCTTCAGATTGCTCTTTAGTGGCAAAAAGATCAAAACTTAATGTTTTTGTCTCATTTTTATTAGCTAAAGAAAAAGTAATATGTTCAGGGGTAACTTTCCATCCTTTAGGAATGTTTAGTTTTAAATTCCCTGAAATACTGTCCTTTCCAGCTTTTACAATGATGTTTATTTTCTTAGGTTTTTGACTGTTAAAAATATAGACATCTTGCTCAAGTGACGAACTTACTTCTGGTATAATCTGAAATGGTTCATAGACTTCACCTTTTGCAGGGTCAGTATATTTATAAATAATATTCTTAACAAAAGTTATAGGTGTATTTTCAATAATTAAATCAAATTTAATTATTGAGGATTTAGGAGTTTCAGGTAATCCAATATCTAATTTATTCTCCACATTGTACATCCCAGTAGTTCCTTTTAATTTTAACCAATAAGGAGTAGTTAAGTTCTCTTTTTTTGAGATATAAGAATCTAAATCTAAATTAAAAGGTTTGTTAGATACTAATGATTTGTTTTGCGTATAATTTTTATTTGAGAGTTCAATGTTACTCAATTTAATAGTGTTATTCCCTCTGTGTATTACTTCAATAGTAATTTTATTGGTCATGTCTAAATTGACTGAAGGGTTTTTTGAAACACCTTCAAGGAATAACCCGGTACAGGCCTCAATAACTTCAGAAATTTCTTTTGATTTTTGAATTTTCCAATGTTTATCTTCTATTTTTTGAATAAGAGTGTACGCATCCATTAACTCTTTTACGTGAATAGAAGGGGTTTGGAAATTGAAATTAGCTTCAATATTTTTTAAAATGTTTCCAATTTTAGCACCTCCTTTAATTCTATTCCATGAGGTGTCAATTCCTTCAAATAGATTATTATTGCTAGGGAAATCACCTTTTATATGTTCTAGATATTCTTGTCTTTCCCCTCGGGTACCTGTACTTCCAAAACCTTGACATTTATGCTGACTTCTGCTTAATGCTGCAATTTCTGTATTAGATAATCCTTTTGAAGGGTAGTATGCTCCTATATCTACATTTATAAGGTTAGATTTATCTGCTTTTTTGAATTTTTCTCTGCTACCGTAAAACCACCATGAAGTATTGAATAATAATCTTTTTGGTTGCCATGTACCATAATGTTCTAATTGACTTGGGTATTCATTTGAATCATTAGCTTTATCAAAAGCTTCAACACTAAGCATTGCAGAGGAGGTATGATGACCGTGAGTGGTTCCAGGACTTCGATGATCAAATCGATTAACAATTACATCTGGTTTGAATTTTCTGATTGCCCAAATTACATCGTTTAGAACTTCTTTTTTATTCCAAATAGCCAGTGTTTCATCAGGATGTTTTGAGTATCCAAAATCATTAGCTCTTGTAAAAAATTGTTCACCACCATCTATTCGTCTAGCTGAAAGTAATTCTTGGGTACGTAAAACCCCAAGTGATTCTCTTAGTTCAGACCCTATTAAGTTTTGACCGCCATCTCCTCGAGTTAGAGATAAGTATGCAGTTCTTGCATGTGTATTATTTGAAAGATAAGAGATTAAACGTGTGTTCTCATCATCAGGATGTGCAGCAACATATAATACTGACCCTAAGAAGTTTAATTTTTTAATTTTATCATGTATTTCAGAAGAAGATAATTTTTCTGGATTTTGTGCTTTTAAACTAAAATGAGTGAAAATTGAAAAGATTAAAAGAAGACTTAATTTGTGCATTTTTTTTTGTTTGATCAAATATATTAAAACTAAGAATCTTGATGTGTTAATATTTTACTAATACGGTGTAGACTTGTGAAAAAAACAATGTTTAAAACATGTTTTTTTAATTAATTTTTAGTTCACAACATATAAAGTACCTTTTACAACATATAATTTTTTAATGAAGTTGTTGTCCTTATATTTGAAGTGTAATTGATTTATTAATTAAATTAATTATCAATATTGGTTAGTTTACAAAACCCTATTTCTCCCCAAAGAGTAGGGTTTTGTTTTTTTATAAACTTTCGGATTACTTTACTACAAAAAACATTGTGCAAACAACAGATTTTAAGAAGGTTACAACTAATGAGATAGGATCGTTTAAATCGATAGTATCTTTGACGTATAATTGTTCATTAAGAAGAATGTAGTGTTTTTCAAGAAAAATTTAATATTGGTTAGTTAGTAAAAACCTTCTCTTCCCCAGAGAAGGTTTTTTTATTTCTGATAATAATTTTATTTAGATGCTCTACTTCTATTTATTTCGGTTTAGTAGGCTTTATGTAAAACGTAGTGTCTGTTTGATAAATAATAGAATGAATTACAAATTGATATTGGTTTATAGAGTTTGATGAACGATATGTATTATTTAGGAATATTTTTTAAGAATAATTATTCAGTAAAGAAAAATAATAATATCGGTTGATTTATAGAATTCTTCTCTTTTAAAGAAGGTTAACTTACATTTAAATAATGTTTACATTATTTAAATGTAAGTTAACCACAGTATTTAAGTGATTTACAACATCAAATAATAACAAGTGTTGTTTAGGAGTATCTTTGAAGTATAATTATTTCGTAAAGAAAAATTTAATATTGGTTAGTTTACAAAGTCCTTATTTCCCCAAATAAGGACTTTTGTTTTATATGAGGTTTAACAACTCTCTGTAAACTACATTTACAGGCAATCCAACAACGGTATTATAATTGCCTTCAATTTTAGTGATACCAATAGCTCCAATCCATTCTTGTATGCCATAGGCACCAGCTTTATCAAATGGTTTGTAGTTTTTTATGTAGTAGTTTATTTCTTCTTCTGAAAGTTCTTTAAAAGTAACTTTAGTAACTGAAGCAATTGTTTTTTGAAATGTGGTAGTTTTAAAACATACTGATGTTATTACTTCATGGGTGGTGTTACTCATGGATGCTAACATTTCAAAGGCTTCTGTCTCATCTCGAGGTTTTCCTAAAGCTTTTTCGTTGTGCCAAACAATGGTGTCACTAGTAATAAGGATGTCATTATCTATTAATTCATCTTCAAAAGGTAGCGATTTTAATTGCGCTAAATAGTCACTAATTTCAAAGTGTTTTAACTTTGGAGGATATACTTCATCAACTTCTTTTAAACGAATTTCGAAATCTAGTCCAAGTTCTTTAAAAAAATGTTGTCTTCGAGGTGACCCAGAGGCAAGAATAATATGTTTTCCTTTTAATAGTTCCTTTAACATAGTTATACGAATTTTAAAAGAATCATTGAGCAAATACCTAAAAACATAGTAATTTTTAAAATCAAACTCAATTGTTTAAAGTCTGATTTAGTTTTTGCAGATAATAATTTAATGGCACAGTATGATAATGGCCCAACAATTAAAAAGATGAAATACAGTAATAATATTTGATTTTCAAATAAATAAGTAATTACATAGTATACAACGGTCATAATGGTTATTACACAAAAACCAAAAGCAACTTTACTAGCTCTGTTTCTACCAATAGCGATAGGAAGTGTATTGTAACCTGCTTTATGATCACCATCTACGTCTTCTAAATCTTTTACTAATTCTCTAACAAGATTTATTAAAAAAGCAAATATTGCATAATCAACTAAAAATTTAAACATAAATAAATATGCATCTCTACTGTCAGGCGTTATCATTGGTGTTATTTCAAAAATACCAACGATTAATATGCTTAAAGCGACTAGAAACGAAACTATAATATTCCCTATAAGTATGGTTTGCTTTAAGGATGTTGCATACCAATAGAGTAGAGCTGATACTAGCAGAAATAGTGTAGCGAAACTATTTTTGTCGATTTGCCAAGTGACATAGATACCTAAAATAATTCCGATAACAGTAAAGCCAATGAAAAGGTTATTTGCAAAATCTTCAGAGATACTTTTTCCTACAATTGTTTTATTTGGTTTATTAATGGCATCAGCCTCCACATCATAGATGTCATTAATAATGTAACCAGCTGCAGCAATGCAAATAGTAGCTAATACCAAGGAAGTGAAGGATGTTATGTTAAGTGCAGTTACTAAATTTGCATTTTTAAATTGTGGTAATTCAAAAAACACATATTTAATGATGCATTGTATAAATGCAATCATGAATAAGTTTTTGTAGCGAATAAGGTTAAGTAGGTTCATTATATTTTTATTCTATTGGGTTAGTATTTTAGCTATTATCTATAATAAGCAATTTCAGTATTTTTTATAAGCTTATGATTCAGGTCATAAAGTAGCAACAAGCATCTTTTTAATTTTGCGCTACAAAGTAATAAATAATGGTAAAATTATTAGTAATACTAAATTCTTTTTTAATTACAATTTTGTGTTTTTCATGTATTTATGTTCTTCATGATATATTATTCTCCTTAGCGAATGATGTATATGTTATTGCAGCTTTTGGTGCGTCAGCTATATTAGTTTTTTCTACCAATGAATGTGGAGTGTATTCTGTTAAAAGCACTTTTCTAGGAGCTAGTATTGGAGCTGTAACAGGTGTGTTTTTTAATATGCTTGAAATAGATAAAGCTTTATCAATAATCTTAGTTATTGGTACATGTGTTTTTATAATGAATTTAACTAATTTAAAGTACCCTCCAGGTGGAGCAATTGCGCTAATACCTGTGCTATCTGGTAATGAGATACAATACTTAGGGTATTATTATGTATTCTGTCCTGTGTTGACAGGTATCACTATCATATTTCTATTTTCAAAACTTCAAATTTTAATAAATACTAAACTAAATAAACAATGGCAAGTTCAAAAACAATAGCAATAGTAAAATCAACTGCACCAGTTTTAGAGGAGCATGGTGAGCAGATAACAAAAGTTTTTTATAGACGATTGTTTGAAAATAATCCTGAATTAAAGGATATGTTTAATATGACTAATCAAAAAAAGGGTACGCAGCCTAAAGCTTTGGCGAATGCAATATTTAAGTATGCTTGTCATATAGATAAATTGGAATTATTAGGGGATGCAGTTGCATCTATTACAGAAAAACACAGTAGTTTGTCGATAACTCCAGAAATGTATCCAATAGTAGGTAAAAACTTATTAGATGCTATAAAAGAGGTGTTAGGTGATGCAGCCACTCCTGATGTAATTGATGCTTGGGCTGAAGCGTATGGTGATTTGGCTGTTATTTTTATGTCAAGTGAAGAAAAAATATATGAAAATAAAGAGAGTAATGTAGGTGGGTTTAGAGGAAAAAAAGAATTTATAGTCGTTAAAAAAGAAGTAGAAAGTAATGTAATAACATCCTTTTATTTAAAACCTAAAGATGGTTCTCCTGTGCCTAAATTTATAGCTGGGCAATATATAGTGTTAACTGTTGATGTACCTGGTACTGAACATAAGCATACTAGGAATTATAGTTTGTCTGACTGTAATAATAAAGATTATTTACGGATAAGTGTTAAGAAGGAAGAGTTAAGTCCAGAAGGGATAGTATCTAATTATTTACATACTAATATTATTAAGGGTGATGTTTTGTCTATAGGAGTTCCTTCAGGAGATTTTGTGTTAAATAATTCTGATAAACCAGCAGTTCTATTAGCAGGAGGTGTAGGAATAACACCATTAATGAGTATGTATAAGACTATATTAAAAGATTCCAAAAGAGAGGTGATTTTTATTCAGTGTGCTTTAAATAGTGATACACATGCTTTTAAAAAAGAAATACACGAAAATTTAACTGCTAAATCAAAATCAGTAATAGTTTATAACGAACCATTAGTTACTGATAAGATAGGGGGTAATTATGATTTTTCGGGATACCTTACTACGGAGATTATTAGAGATATAGGAATAGATTCTGGAAGTGAATTTTATTTTTGTGGACCAACACCATTTATGGCTAATGCTATAAAAATTCTTAATGAACTAGATGTTGAAGAAACGAATATAAATTATGAATTTTTTGGACCATCTGAGGAGTTGGTGAGTATATAAAAGATAAAATCAAAAAGCGATTGCTAGCAATCGCTTTTTGATTTTACTATGCCGCTAGAATCAATCATATTTTGCTTCAAATTGTGTCATCCATTTTCCTTGCACACGCATAACTTGTTCAATAACATCTCTACCGCAACCTTTTCCACCATTAATAGGTGAAATATATTCTGATACATCTTTTACTTCTGGTGCTGCATCTTGTGGACAAGCGGCAAGGGCTACTTGTTGCATTACAGGAATATCAGGAATATCATCCCCCATATATAACACTTGCTCTGAAGTAATATTCTTTTTTGTGCAATATTCTTCATATTGCAACATTTTCTGATGTGCACCAAGGTAAATGTCAGTAATACCTAAACCTTGTAGTCTTTTGCGAACACCTTCGTTACTCCCTCCTGAAATAATACACACATTATACCCAGCAACCACAGCAGATTTTAATGCATAACCATCTTTGATACTCATGTTTCGGTACATTTCTCCATCGGTAGTAACCATAATAGTTCCGTCGGTTAATACACCATCTACATCAAAAATAAATGTAGTAATGTTATTCATTAATTGCTTATAACTTGTTGCCATATGTTTCTTGTATCGAATTAGTGAGTAATGTATAAATTTCTTGTTGTGTATTAGTATTTAAGTCTGATAAATGTTGTTCAATTATTTTGTTGTCGTTTCTTTTGGCCGGTCCTGTTTGACTTTTTAAAGGGGATAATTCTGAGATTTTTTTTGCGGTTTCTAATATTAAAGGTTTTAGGATATTAAATGATACATTATTTTCTTCACAAATTTCTTCTCCTTTTTGGTATAAATGATTCACAAAATTGTTTACAAAAACCGCAGCTATATGTAATGCTTTTCGCTGTTTTGAATTTATGTGATATACATTGTCGGAAATACTTTTTGCTAGAGTTTTTAATAGTAATAAATCATTTTTTTCTGTGGCTTCAATACATAAAGGAATTACTTTAAAATCTACAGTTTTTCCAGCAGTGAATGTTTGTAAAGGGTAAAAAACACTTGGAGTGTTATGATTTGAAATCTGATTCATAGCAACTGATCCAGAAGTGTGTGCTACTAATTTGTTATTGAATTGTAGCTTTTTTGATAAAGAACCGATGCTGTCATCTGATACTGAAATTAGATATACATCTGCATCTATAATTTCTGATATAGAAGTAGTGGTATCTGTTTTGCTTTCAAAGTATGCTAGTTTTTCCTCATTACGATTGTATACCTGAACTACAGATACATCCTCTGTAATATTAAAAGCATCAAATAAATGCGAAGCTACGTTTCCAGCGCCAATAATAACAACTTTTATCATTGAGCTAAAGTACTATTTGTGTGCCTAAATAAAAACTTTTCTATTTATGATTTCTAGTTTTTTCTTTTTTGATAGTACTTTAATAGTTCTAATTACGGTTTCTACTCGTAAACCAGTTAAATCAGCTAATTGTTGTCTTGTGAGCTGTACTTCGTATTTTGAATTTGTATTAGCGTCTTTTTTTAAATAGTTGAGTAAACTTAGTATTTGGTGTTCTGGAGAATGAACAGATATCTCTGACATAATCATGGATTTATACTTAATTCTATTACATAAAACCTTATTAAGTTTTAAATGCAATTCGAAATTGTTTTTCAATAGCTCTAAAAATGCTTTTTTATTTAACTTATAAATAGTTGCTTCTTCAGAAGCAATAGCATTAGCAGGATATTCAAAATCACCAAAAAGTGGAGGTTCTGCAAAACTTTGTGAATCATTAAAATAACCTAAGACAAATTCTTTTCCATCTTCGGATAAATTATACATTTTAACAGCTCCTGATTTTATTTGAAAAAAGAATTTAGATGTACTGTTTTTCTCAATGATAAGTTCATCCTTTTCATAAGTTTTTAGCACTCCTCCATATTCAATAAGCAATTGTTCAGGTATCATTTGTAGTTTATGATTAGGGTCATAAAATTAAACTATTTATTGTTAGAAATTTGTATAAACAAAATAAAAATAAAATGGAACAATACGTAAAAATGGTTAAAGAGTTTGAAGAAGGGTACTTGTTTTTAATTCCAATTACAATAATACTTCAAACAGCAATAGGGTCAGTAGCTGTAATGTATTTATTAATGGATAATTCCAGTACAACTCTTTTTGAGTTGGGGCTTTGTATTTCTGCATCAATGGCATATAATGCGTCAATATTAGGGCAGGCAAAAAAGAAAACAGTTTTTCATATATTAATAGTAACATTACTAATTAATCTATCTTTGATAATTATTAACTTGCTGTAAATATTTTTATAAAAATGAATGATATTCAAAATAGGAATGATGTCTCTTTATTAGTGCGTGCTTTTTATTTAAAAGTTAGAGCGAACGATGAGTTAGGACCAATTTTTAATAAAGTTATTACCGATTGGGAGTATCATCTAGAACATTTAACTGATTTTTGGGAAAGTCAATTATTTAGAAAAAACACTTATAAGGGAAATCCATTAAAGAAACATGTAGCTATAGATCATGCCAATAATAACAAAATAACAAATGACTTATTTGGATTATGGTTGCAGTTTTGGATTCAAACTTTAGATGAATTATTTGTTGGAGAGAAAGTAGATTTAGCTAAAAATAGAGCTCGTAATATAGCTAGCTTTTTATTCATGGAAATTTTTAAAGCAAGAGGGTAAAATGTTATGTTTTTTTTAACAAATAGCCAGAGAGTATCATTCAATAAAAATCCGTATTTTCGCGTGAATTATTCTCACTAATAGAGATAATATTTGAGGCTTGCCTCACTCGAATAATTATAGCATTGATTCTCATGGATTGGTTTTACTACAAAACACCTAGTTTTATGCTACTTTTGATGAAAAAATAATAAAAACGATTACATGAAATCTAAGCTCTCCCAAATTTTATTTTCAACACGTTTAATGGCTGTCCTTTTTATAGTATTTGCTATAGCAATGGCAACGGGTACTTTTTTAGATGCCGATGCTGGAACATCTCCTACAGCTTATTCAAGAACTTTAGTTTATAATACTTGGTGGTTTGAAGGAATCATGGTTTTGTTTGTGATAAATTTTTCGGGGAACATTTTTAGATATCGATTAATTCAACAAAAAAAATGGGCAACGTTATTATTGCATTTATCTTTTGTTTTAATATTAATAGGAGCTGGAATTTCTCGTTACACTGGGTTTGAAGGAATGTTGCCAATTAATGAAGGAGAGTCAAATAATAAGATATTATCAGACAAAGTGTATTTGAAAACCTTTGTAGATGGTGATGTAAAAGTTAATGGAGAGTTACAGCGTAGGGTTTTAGAAGAAGAGGAATTGTTATTATCTGATAAATTAGATAATTCATTTAAAATACAGTCAGATTATAAAGGACAAGAGTTTGCTATTGAATGTGTAGGTTTTATTGAAAACGCACATGAAACTTTGGTTGAAGATGAGGTAGGGGATAGGTATTACAAAATTGTAGAAGCTGGCGATGGTGGTAGACATGATCATTATTTAAAAGAAGGCAGTATTGAAAATATTCACAACATATTATTTGCTTTTAATAAGCCAACGGCTGGAGCAATAAATATCTCTGATATAGAAGGTAAACAAGCAACTCTTTCTTCTCCTTTTGAAGGAACAGTAATGCGTATGGCTGATCAACAGAAAAGCCCAGTTCGACAAGATAGTATTCAAAATTTACGATTATTATCATTATATGAACTAGGTGAAATGAAGTTTGTATTACCAGAAAAACCAATTAGAGGGACTTATAAAATTGTAAAAGCTGAAAATCCAAAGGAAGCTCAACAAGATGCCTTAACATTAAGAATTAGCTCTAAAGGAGAATCAAAAGAAATAACACTACAAGGTTCTAAAGGTTCGTTTAATCCAATGAAAACGATAAAAGTTGGAGGTTTAGATTTTAATATGAGTTACGGATCTAAAGAAATAGAGTTGCCTTTTAATATAAAGTTAAATGATATTGTTGCTGAGCGTTACCCTGGAACTGACCCAAGTGTATACGGAATTGGATTTAAATCCTATGAAAGCAAGGTAACAGTTGAAGATGACAAACCTTTTGATGCTAGAATATACATGAACAATGTCTTAGATTATAAAGGCTATCGTTTTTTTCAGTCTAGTATAGATTTTTCTACAATGACTAAAAAACAAAATAGTAATCCTGATATCACAGTCCTTTCTGTGAATCATGATTTCTGGGGAACATGGATTAGTTATGTCGGTTACTTTTTACTATTCTTAGGTTTGCTGTTAATTTTATTTACAAGAAACACTCGTTTTGGAGACTTAATAAAGAAACTGGAAATAATAAAAGCTAAAAAAGCAGGTTTAGGAGTTATACTATTGTTATTGTCTATTAATGGCTTTTCTCAAAATAAACATGTAAAACTATCTAAAGAAAAAGTAGATTCTATTATTCAAGCAAGAGCTATTCCAGCTGATGAAGCAGCTAAGTTTGGTTCGTTGTTGATACAGGATTTAGGAGGAAGGGTAAAGCCTGTAAATACGTATGCTATTGAGTTATTACGTAAAGTAAGTAAGGAGGATACCTATGCAGGTTTGGATGCAAATCAGGTATTGTTATCAATGATACAGAATTATAAACTATGGTTTGATGCTCCTTTAATAAAACTAAAAAGAGGTAATGACAGTATTCGCAAGGTATTAGAATTACCTTTAAAGGCTAAATATGCTGCTTTATCTGATTTCTATACACATAATGGTGTTCCTAAGATAAAAATAGAATGGGTAAAACAAGCAAATGAAACAAGTCCAGGTAAATTAAATATATTTCAAAAGGATATTAAGCGTGCTTATGAAGACCAGCGTTTATTAGGTCAAGCTTTGAGTGGTAGTTTGGTTAGAATTTATCCTGTTCCTGGTGATACAAATAATAAATGGGTTTCTCCATTAGAAATTAGTGGTGTAGATTATGGGCCAGATTCAAAAGTCATTAAAAACTTATTTCCTCAGGGATATTTTGAGTTTGCAGTAAAAAAGGATTATAAAACTGCTGCAAGTATTTTAGATGGAGTTAGAAAATTACAAAAAGGTTATAGTGCATCTGTAATTCCTTCGGATGATAAAATTGCTGCTGAAGTATTTTATAACAAATACGATGTATTTAAAAAACTATTCAGTTGGTACATGTATGCAGGTGTATTGATGTTAGCTTTATTAATATTTCAAATATTTTATTATAAGAGCAATTTTTTCTCTAAAGCAATAACAGTTTTAAAATACACGATTGTATTACTTTTTATAATTCATTTAATTGGATTAATAATACGTTGGTATATTTCAGGGCATGCGCCATGGAGCGATGCGTATGAATCAATGATATATATAGGTTTTGCAACTATGCTCTTTGGGTTGTTGTTTGGAAGAAAATCTAATTTAACTATTGCGGCAACGGCATTTGTTACAGCTATGATATTAATGATTGCACATTGGAATTCAATTGATCCAGCAATTTCAAACTTACAGCCAGTTTTAGATAGCTATTGGTTAATGATACATGTATCAATCATTGTAGGGAGTTATGGTCCATTTACATTGGCATTTGTACTAGGGTTAGTTTCTTTGTTGTTAATGATGCTAACTACTGAAAGGAATAAGGAACGAATGGATTTAAATATTCAAGAACTCACCATAATTATTGAACAGTCTATAACCATTGGTTTAGTAATGCTTACTATAGGGAATTTCCTTGGAGGAATATGGGCAAATGAATCATGGGGTAGATATTGGGGGTGGGATCCAAAAGAAACTTGGGCCTTAGTTAGTATTATGATTTATGCGTTTGTACTGCATGTACGTTTAGTACCTGGTTTACGTGGAAGATGGACATTTAATTTTTTAGCAGTAATATGTTTTGCATCAATATTAATGACTTATTTCGGAGTGAATTTTTACTTAGCAGGTTTACATTCTTATGCTAGTGGAGATGTTACTGTAACACCAACATATGTCTATTATAATTTTGTAGGAGTATTAATAGTTGGAGCATTATCATATTTAAAATATAACAAGTATTATAAAAAATAATTCGTGTTATAATAATAGTTAATAAAGAGTTATAATTAAAAACCCTACCCAAATATTTTAAATATTTGGGTAGGGTTTTTAGTTTTTAGATTGTTCTTAATAAAAAGAAAAGAGTTTTTTAATACATGTTTGTGTATTTTATCTAATTAAAAACACATTTGATCGATTTGTAACTTTTTTCATTTTTTTTGTTATGTAAATCACTAACATATGTTAGTTTTTTTTATCTTTTTCTGTAAATTCGCTTGATTATTAACCTTATAAAAGAATTATGTACTAATGAAAAGAATTACACTACTATTAGCGTTTTTGTGTTTTAGTCTATTGGCTAATGCTCAATGTGCCTCTGTACCATCAAGTAATGATGGTAATGGAATTTCAAATGTCCTTTTGGGAACGACAAACTTTCCCACAACGGATGTTACCTATTTTGACCATACTGGAACAGTAGTAACTCTTGGGCAAGGAATTACTTCCGTTGTTCAAATAACTTTTGAAACAGGTTATACATATGATACTAATATCTGGATAGATTTTAATGATGATTTAACTTTTGATGCAGGAGAACAAGTATTTGATGGAGTTTCATTAGCAGATAATCCAACTACATTAAATGCATCTTTTGTAATGCCAGCAGCAGCAGCATTAGGAAATCATTTAATGCGTATTGGAACTGCCGATTCTGGTCAGGCTACTCCAAACCCATGTTATGGAGGTAGCTGGGGAGTTACCTTAGATTTTACAGTAAATATTGTTGGTATATCTTGTACACCAGCTGTGGTAGCATCATCTGTTGTTAATGCTGATTGTGGAAACAATCAATATTTTATAGATGTAGATGTTACTACTGTTGGAGATGCAACTGAGGTAACTGACGGAACTACAACTTGGCCAGTTACTGGTACAGGAATACTTCAGGTTGGCCCTTTTGCTTCTGGAACAACATTAGATTTAACATTAACGCATTCTGATAGTACATGTGACTTAGGTTTGGGGAATTTTAATTATTTCTGCCCACCATTAAACGATTTATGTGCTGATGCCATAGCAGTTAGTTGTGGGGATACAGAAATAGGAAATACTGCTCAAGCAACTTCAAATGATGAACCTGCTTTTTGTGGAACAGGAACTGGATCTCCAGGAGTATGGTATTCTTTTGCAGCAACTGGAAATGACGTTGTTACTGCATCATTATGTGGGTCTTCTTTTGATACAAAAATTCAAATATATTCAGGTACTTGTGGAGCTTTAACTTGTGTTGGTGGTAATGATGACAACTTTGCAGAATGTGGAGCTGGTGGAAATTCTGAATACCAATTTATTACTACTGCAGGTACACAATATTATATATATGTGTTTGGTTTTGGTTCAAATACAGGGGCTTATGAATTAAACTTGTCTTGTATTCCTGCACCAGATTTACCTGTAAATGATGAATGTATTGCAGCTATTGATGTTCCAGTTAGTCCAGATTTTAACTGCTATACTCCAGTTTCAGGAACAATATATGGAGCAACGGCATCTGCGGAAGTAGATCCTTCTTGTGTTTTTGGAAATGCTAATGACGATGTATGGTATACTTTTACAGCAACAAATGACACTCATATTGTAAATTTTCAAAATGTTTTAGGAGATAGTGAAATTAACTTTTCTTTGTTTGAAGGTGTCTGTGGTACATTAACAGAAACGTTTTGTTCATTTAATAATAATGGAGGTATAGTAGACAACTTAGTCGTAGGTAATATTTACTATATTAGAACGTACTCTAATAATTCTACAATATTAAATAATACAACATTTGATTTATGTGTATTAACACCTACACCACCAATAACTTCTGATATTACAACTTATGTCCCAGAAGAATTAATTACCGATGTATTGGTAGATGCAGATTGTTCAACAATTAGTAATATCTTTTATAGTTCACATGATTTTAACGTATTAGGTGGAGGTACTGGAGACACTAATGATTCAGGAATCGGGTATTTTACTGATGGTGGTTCAGGATTTCCGTATGAAGAAGGTATTGTATTATCTTCAGGAAGAGCTACAGATGCAGCTGGTCCTTTTGATGACGGAAATGTTTCAGATACATCTTTTAATGCTCCTGGGGATACAGAATTAGAAACGCAAACAGGTACTACAGGTACTGGTGATGCAACTTATATTCAATTTGATTTTATACCTGCTACAGAAACATTGTCATTTAATTTTATTATGGCATCTTCTGAATATAATGGACCTGATGGAGGTTTTCAGTGTAATTTCTCTGATTCTTTTGCGTTTATTTTGACGCATATCCCTACAGGTGATATAGAAAATTTAGCAGTATTACCAACCCCGTTCGCAGTTAGTAATGCAATTGTAGTTACTAATATTCACCCTGAAATTCAAGGACAATGTGATGCTATAAATGAACAATATTTTGGTGGATATGCTTTACCTGGTGCTGAATTAGGACTTCAGGGTAGAACAGTGCCATTTACTGCATTTGCTAATGTAATACCTGGTGATACATATACTATTAAAATGGTTGTAGCAGATGAAGGAGATACAGCATTAGATACTGCAATATTTTTAGAAGCTGGTAGTTTTGCTGCTTTTGTTGATATTGAATTGAACATTGATGTAAATGCAGATGGAGAAGCATTTGTTTGCCCTAATGAAGATGTTAGTGTGTTATTAAGTGCTGAAGGAACATTTAGTGGGTCAGAAACTTACCAATGGCAATTTGAAGGAGTAGATATTGCAGGAGCAACAAATGTTACATATACAGCTACTGAATTGGGTGAGTACACCATTGTTGTTGATCAAAATGGTTGTGGAGCTACAGCATCAGTTACTTTTTTAGAAATACAAGTGATTGTCCCTGTAATTCCAGATATGATTCAAACTGATACAGATACGGATGGTTTTATGCCATTTGATTTATCAGTAAATGACATACTGTTTACAAACATTGATCCAACATATACATTTACATATCACGCTTCACAAGCTGATGCTGAAAACAATGTAGATTCTTTAACAAGTCCATATACAAACATATCTAATCCACAAACAATTGTGGTAAGGGTAGAAACTGTAGATGGATGTGTAGAATATGTATCTTTTCAATTAATTGTTAATATAATTGGTAATTGCTTTACTGTAGATGCAGGAAACGATCAATCAACAAATTGTAATACAGGATTGTGTGTTGACTTAACAGCTGCAATTACATTTAATGATCAAGCATGTACGGACGCATATGCAAATTTAACACCAGTATATACTTGGAGTGATGCTTCAGGAGTTATAGGAACTGGTATTACAATAAATGTGTGTCCTAATACAACCACGAGTTATACTGTTGAAGCAGTATATACTTTAGGAGATGGTTCTACTGATACGGCTACTGATACAGTTACTGTAAATGTAGATCCTAACGTACCTTCAGTAAATTTAGGAAATGATATTATAACATGTAATACAGATGTTACTTTATCAGGAGCTATTTCTGGAGTTACTACTTTAACATATCAATGGCAATTGAATGGAGTTGATATAGTAGGAGAAACTTCTGATACGTATGATGCTGTTGAGTCAGGTATATATACCATATTTGTAACGGATCTATTAGGATGTACTGTTGAGGACTCTGTTGAATTTACAATGGTTCCAGATCTTGATTTATCTTATATTCCTGATACAATTGAGTTTTGTGAAGGAAGTTCAATGATAATTGACGCAACAGTTCCAAACTCTCAAACAGGAGAATATACTTATGTATGGAGTTCAGGTGAAACTACTGAAGCAATAACAGTAAATGAATTTGAAACGTATACAATAACAATTACTTCAACATTAGGAGGTTGTGTATGGACTAAATCAGTTACTGCTTCTCTAGCAATAGATGGATGTACTGAAATTATCCCTCAAGGAATTTCTCCTAATAATGATGGTATAAACGACTGTTTTGATTTAGGTCATTTGTCTGTAAGTAAATTAACGGTGTACAACCGTTACGGGACTAAAGTTTATGATAAGATTAATTATTCAGGTGAGTGGTGTGGAACTACTGACGATGGTAATTCAGGAAGTGAACTACCTACAGGTACCTATTATTATGTAATTGAATTAAACACAACGAATACTGTAAATTACATTGGTACTTTACAAGATTGGGTTTACATAAATAGAGAGAAGTAAAAACTAACAATATATCAAAATTCCTTCTCCTAGATTTATAATTTAGGAGAAGGATAAATAAAGAAATCAATGAAAAAAATACTTATAGCATTAGTCGTTCTGTTGGGATACAGTATCACTAGTTTTGGTCAGCAAGATCCACAGTACACGCAGTACATGTATAATCAAGCAGTAATTAATCCAGCATATGCCGGATCAAAAGAAGGCTTATCAATAGTTGCATTATATCGTAATCAGTGGACTGGATTTGACGGTGCACCCAAAACAATAACCTTATCAGGACATAGTCCAGTAGGCGAAAAAGTTGGATTAGGATTGT
>Ga0209291_1000075_pt1 | contig 96212 bp, 100 predicted proteins | sample GOMGulsemesocosm_FD_184633 | JGI IMG/M metagenome (GOLD analysis project Ga0209291, IMG submission 184633) | Methane-oxidizing microbial communities from mesocosms in the Gulf of Mexico - GOM9B Gulf of Mexico (SPAdes) (version 2) | ecosystem: Environmental > Aquatic > Marine > Cold seeps... | reverse complement strand
CGAGATCACTCCATATGGAAGGAAAATGGAGCACTTAATTAATAAAATTACTGAATGGGGTATAAAACATCGAGAACATATATTTAAGGAAAGTAACTAGGTTCTTTAGCATAATACCCTGTTTATATATATAATTTTAAAGTACTAAAATAAACACTTATTTATAAATTCTACCAGTATCATCGTATTCTAATCCAATAAGCTAATTATATTAAAAAAGATTTTTTTTCTGCTATCGTGATGTAGAAGATATATAGACTGTTAGAGAAGTTATTATTCAAAGAAAGGTATTTAAAATTCCCTAAATAAATAGAGGGAAAAATGACTAAATGTAAAAATCAAGTAACTAATATTTGGAAATCATATAACACTTATACCAAAGTAACTGTAAATCAAGGATGAAGATTTCATCTCAAAATTTTTAAATAAAACCATTGGGAATAATAAATAACATAAATATGGTGCTATCTCCTAATGAAGTAGAAAAGGAAAAATCACGTATTATTACAATTATGGTGAGCTCGAATGGGTATTTCTTCATCTAAACCATTCCATACACATTATACTTTTTTACAAAAATAATAATTCTGTAAGAAATTGAATTACCCACACGGAACAAAAAACGTCAATCTAGGCCGTAAAAAAAACACTCGCTAACAGCACCTATAAATAATACGGAAATCGGTAATTAACCCGAAGGTTTGTGTACATTTACATAGTCGCCAAATCTTTTAATTTGGCTTTTATAAAACGACAAAATAAAAACAATATCTAAAAGCCTATGGCTTGTGACGACACGAAAATCCGCGGATTTTCTGCTCCGTACTATTCATAGCTAAACGTTGTACACAATTATGAAAATCTGGACACTACTTATATTAGGACTTACATGTTTGAACTCATGGTCTCAAATTACTGAGTCTGAAGTCAAACAAAAAGAACATTATGATACTGCGCTTAATCGTTTGTCTCAAGCCGAAGACCTTCAAGCAATGGTATATTTTCATTTTGCAATTAAAGTTAACAGTAAGTCAGGCCTAGGAAAGATGGCTTTTAAAAAAAGAGATTCTCTCAAGCCTATCGTGAGAAATAGACACATTGAAAAAATTCAAGGAGTTTGGATGTTAACTAGTTCTGGATCAAATTGGGGTCATGACAAAGTGACCAATGAAACTGCAATTAATAATATCATAATCGTTAAAGGAAATAAAATTTCATTTTTTGAACAAAGTAGAAATTCATTAGAAAAAAAACTAATTAAGACAGAAATCATAAAATTCTGTGAGATTAATGAACAATATCCTACTTTCATCTCATTTGTATACCAAAACAAACAGATATGGAAATATTGGATTTCAGACTCGAATAATTTACGCGTTATGAATCTTGGAGAAGAAGTTAAGAATGGACGTACCGAGATTTTATGTGGTAATTCCGAACTCTACTATGAAAAAATAAAATAACAGTGTACAACAACACCTATAAATAATACGGGTTTGATGTATAACGAAAAAAGAATTGTATATTTATCCAATCACCAATCTTTAGGTTTGGTTTTAACCGACAAATTAAAAACAAAACACAAAAGTTATGGTTTGTGTCGATACGAAAATCCGCGGATTTTCTGCCCCGTAAAATTCATAGCTAAACGTTGGCAACAATACTCAAAAGGAATGAATAAGAAATTAACGAAAAGTATTCTAGCTTCTTACCTAATTGGATTACCAATTGGAATACTAACAATAATTATGACAATTTGGATTCCTTTGTTATTGACTGGAGAAGGTCTTTTGACTATCGCAGTTGTTGGTGCTTACGGTATTTCAACTATCGGTCTTGTAGTTTCATTTTTAATTGCTTTATGGTTTGGAGGAAAATTAGCGTATAAGAATATTAATAATGGGAATTCACTAATTTTGATCTCTTTCAAGTACTCAATAATTGTAAATTTAATTATCTGGGCTACATTCTGTATAATTATAGGTTTGTCAGCAAAGAGTGAAATATTTTTAAAGATGATTCCTGCAATCATAGCTTTCATCGTTTGCACTATATTAACGACATTCTCAATTGGACTTTTAATTTCATATGTGATAAAAAGGATAAATAGCAAGCCGACTCAAATTAGAAAAACTGTTGCCAACAACATATAAAATGCATACTTACTTCACTTCCTATTCCAAAAGTAAGCGTATATTTACTGGTGGATTCCCTGCCGGGAATCCAATCGTACGACTACGTCGCACGACACTTTATATAAACGTTGTACATAATTGAAACTAACTATGAAATCTATATACCTAATTTATCTATTGATTTTATTTACCATGTTTAGTTGCAATAACGGATCGGTTTGTACCATTGACCAAAATAATGCTGGAAAACAAATCTATAATTTATCTGAAGCAACATGTTTTATAGCATTAAAACTTAAAGACAACGCTCCCGAATTGGAATTGATTCAAAATGCACTAATAATTGAAGAGCAATATATGACCGAATCTGGATTAATACCAGACGAACCTAATTCAGAAGATGAATCATCCCCGACTGTTATTTTTTATGTTGAGGACTTAATAGAATTTGCATTGAAAAATGAAGACATAGGATTAACTAAAGGAGAGTTGTCGGATATTTATGATCAAGAAGTTGAGTACTTAAAATTTATCGGAGTTGTTGGTAATTAAAAAACTATGTACAACAAAACCTATAAATAATACGGTTTTAAGTGTTTAATCTAGAGGTTTGTGTATTTTTACGAATATCGCCAAATCTTTTAATTTGGCTTTTATAAAACGACAAACTAAAAACAAAACAAAAAGCTTATGGCTTGTGGCGACACGAAAATCCGCGGATTTTCTGCCCCGTACTATTCATAGCTAAACGTTACCAGTAATTAATAATGACTGATTATAACCCCCATATCAATAGACATGATTTAAAAGCGCATGTAAAAAAACGACCAGCCATGTATTTAGGTGGAATAGGAAGTAAAGGCATTGTCAATTTATTTAAAGGATTAATCGAAGACTGCATTATAACTTGTAATACTGAATCCATTTTCTTTTCAATAACGATTAACCAAGATTCTCTTTATACATTTCATATAAAATCAAATTTCAATATAACACCATTTCTTAAATATGCAGAAATAGAAGAAATGGACTTAAACTTCTACCATTTACAACTTTTACAAATCATCAATAATACCATTGAAATAAAAAAAAATAATGATTTCGAAGCCATTATTAGTTTTAAATTAGATAAGGAGGTATTGACAACTGATAATGTCGATTATCAAAACTTATCAGATACAATGTTAGAATTATCTTTACTAAATCGTAATTCTGAAATACTAATTTTAGACAAAAGAAAAAAATTCAATAATCAAAATTATTTTTCCCATCCACAAGGAGTATTTTATTTATACAACAGAATTATAAATGAAGTAATTGGAAAGCCTGAGTTCAAAATAACTTTTGATGGAATATTAAATAACCTAAATTATCAAATTTGCCTAGCCTATCGAACAGACTGGTATCCTTCTCCTTCAATAATAAGCTTTGCAAACAACGTTAATACTGTTTGTGGAGGTTCGCTTGTTGATGGAATACTGGACGGTTTAATTAGTGGTTGTAAGAATTATGTTAAAAATAATGCGCCAGAAAAATATAGAATCAAAAAGAAAAAGTTTTTAAATGGTTTAATAATAATTTGTTCTGTTAAAGGACGAAAATTTGACTATGGAGGAAGTTTTAAGGAAACTCTTGAGGACAAACTGGTAAAAAAAGAAGTAAAGAAACTGATTAGAGAATTAACAATCAACTTTATTAAAACTAACGAAAAAGAAGCCGAGAGATTTCTTTGGCGATTTGATGAATCTCAATTAACCAGTGGAATTTACTAATAAAACATAAAAACTACTGGTAACAACACCTATAAATAATACGGGTTTGATGCTTAAACCAAAATGAATTGTATATTTATAAAATCACCAAATCTTATGGTTTGGTTTTAACCGACAAAATAAAAACAAAACACAAAAGCTATGGCTTGTGCCGACACGAAAATCCGCGGATTTTCTGCCACGTACTATTCATAGCTAAACGTTAGTGGTAATTACCTAAAATATGAAAATACCTAAAATTAGAGGAATAATTGACCGACGAATTCTTATCAACTACCAAGTTGACAAAGAAGTATTAGAAAATTATTTACCTAAACCGTTTAAGCCAAAATTGGTCAATGGAAAAGGTATTGCAGGAATATGCCTAATTAGACTAAAACAAATAAGACCTAAAGGACTACCAAAACAATTTGGAATTTCTTCTGAAAACGGAGCTCATAGAATTGCCGTTGAATGGACTGAAAACGGAGAATTAAAAGAAGGAGTATATATTCCACGAAGGGACACTTCTTCTAGATTAAACTCTTTAGCTGGAGGAACTATATTTCCTGGAATTCACCATCTAGCAAAGTTTACCATTAATGAAACAGATGGAAGCTATAAAGTGGCTTTTATTAGTGATGATCAAACATCATTATCCATTGAAGCTACAGAGACTGACAACTGGAATAAGGAAAGTGTATTTGAAAACTTGAATTGCGTTTCAGATTTTTTTGAAAAAGGTTCAGTCGGTTATTCTCCTGACAAGGATGATTTTGACGGATTGGAACTTAAAGCATATAACTGGAAGGTATCACTATTAGATGTCAAAAAAGTTAAATCTAGTTTTTTTGAGGATGAAGCTATTTTCCCAAAAGGTTCAGTGAAGTTTGACAATGCTCTTTTAATGAAAGATATTGATCACGAGTGGATTGGATTAGAAAAAATAAAAACTACCACTAACAAAACCTATAAATAATACGGGTTTTGGTGGATAACCCTAAAGCATGTGTATATTTACATTATCGCCAAATCTTTTAATTTGGTATTTAAGAACAAAAAAATAAAATCAAAACCGAAAAGCTTATGGCTTGTGTCGATACGAAAATCCGCGGATTTTCTACCCCGTACTATTCATAGCTAAACGTTGTGGGTAAGTAGAAAAAGCAAAATTTAAAACTAACTATAATGAAAGCAAAATTGAATTTTAAAAGACTAATTACTAAATCATTAATCACAGCATTTGTGTTAACAGCAAGTTCTGGACTAGTTGCGCAAGAAAAAAAATCGAATGATATAAAGAGTTTTAAAGTTGTCGTAGAAAAAACTGATGACGGAATTAAAATGCAAAGCATTGACGGAAGTGCTTGGATTGATTTGGCTTTTAGTATCAACAAAGACCGACCACAAGCAATTGACGAATACGGAATGACAGATTTAAACAAAGTTTCTTCTGAAAAAGACTCCAATCTTGCGGATTTCTTATTCACTATAACTAAAACAGAAAACGGAATCGTAATCAAAGGAATTGAAGGAACTGCGTGGACTGATTTGAGGTTTTCACTCGCTGAAAATGGAAAACAAGCGATTGACCAATTTGGAATGACAAAGCTGAACTAAAAAAACCTACACACAACAACATATAAAATGCATGCTTAAGTTTGGTTGTGAAACCATATAGTAAGCGTATATTTACTCGTGGATTCCCTGCCGGGAATCCAATCGTCCGACTACGTCGCACGACACTTTATATAAACGTTAGCATTCATTATGAAACACACACTATTAAGTGCTTTATTTTTTTCTATATTGTTATTTAGCTGTAGTGATTCTGGTAAGCTGACACCATTTAAAATTGAGTATAAATCAGACTTTCATTGTTGGCCTTATCAAATCAAGGTTTATGAAATAAAAGACTTTCAATTTAATCCTTCACTTAAAGAGTATCCATTAAATGACTTACTAAAAAATAATAATTCTTATGTTCTAAAATGGACTCCTTTATCAGAGTTCAATGAATTAAACTTTACTTACATAAATAACTGCGACAAATCTGAAGGAAAAACAAATATTATTAACCAATCAGAAGGAGTTTATATCTCTGGATTTTATACAAAAAGTAAAGACCGATTGAATAATCAGATAAATAACTATTACATAAAAGCTGTAATTGATTCAAATCAGAATCTACTATACTTTTTTGAAAACATCAATTATCACAGGTAATTAAAAATAAAAAAACATTTGAAAAAAGCTCTAATAATCATATTAACCATAATTGGACTTCTATCATTTGGACAAACCAAAGTTGACCAAATTGATAAAGAAGTATACTCTATTGAATCTAATTCCACTCTAAAACTATCAGAGTACGATTGGACTGAATTAACAAAAATCAATACTGATGGTGGAGGAATCTTTAAAGTTTGGAAGAACGGAAAACAAATATGTAAAATTGAGGAAGAAATTGGACTTTCTTATGGTAAAATTAAAACCATAATGTATTTACAAAATGGCTTACCAATTAAGATCATAGAAACTGAAGAAAATTTTGAAAAAACTGAGCAAGGTCTTAATTACAAAAAGCTAAACGAAGTTTTTAAAGTAATAATTCACGTGTTGGATTGGGAAATGGAAGAAGGTGAAATAAAACAAATCGGAAAAAGAGTTATGAGTGAAGGTACCTGTGCGACTTATGATTATATATCTGTAATTGAACGTGCAGAAAAAGCAACAGCACAGTAAAAACGAATGCTAACAACACCTATAAAATAATACGGGTTTTGGTGTAAAACCCCAGAGCTTGTGTATATTTACATAGTCGCCAAACCTTTTAATTTGGCTTTTATAAAACGACAAATTAAAATCAAAACAAAAAGCTATTGGCTTGTATCGACACGAAAATCCGCGGATTTTCTGCACCGTACTATTCATAGCTAAACGTTATGAGGCATTGGAAATGAACGAATCAAGAAATTACAATATTGAAAGCCTAGCTGGAGATGGCAAATTAAGCGAACTTAAAGAGCTATTGGGAACTAACTATACTCAATTAGAAATTGATATTGCTTTTGGTAACGCAATTGCTTATTCCAGACTTGAAACGGCTGATTATTTACTTTCTCTTGGAGCTGACTTTTCTAATTATGATTACAATGGAGTTTATTATGCTGTTCATAATGATGAAATTGAAGGATTAAAATATTCAATCTCAAAAGGTGTTGATATAAATATCGAGAAGGGAATACTTTTAAACACAAGCATCATGACGTCAATTAACACTAAAAATATTGAATTAGTTAAATGGCTATTGGAAAGTGGTGCTGACTCAAAGTTTTTGACTAAAGACTCATTAGAATTGGTCAATAGATACGGAGTATGTGAACTAAAGGAATTAATAAAAAACGCCACACAACAACACCTATAAAACAATACGGGTTTGATGCTTAAACCAAAAGGAATTGTATATTTATAAAATCACCAAATCTTTTGATTTGGTATTTAACAATAAAAAGTAAAAACAAAACACAAAAGGTTATGGCTCGTACCAAAACGAAAGATCACTTCTTTTCTACTCCGTACTATTCATAGCTAAACGTTAGCGAACATTTGGGAAGAAAGAAAAAATATAAAAAGAAAAAAAAGTTTCTAAAGAAAGAAAATAAACTTGACAACTTTCATTACAAGATTATTATTTGTTTAATGGTATTTTGGTTATTACACCACCTATTTTTGGATAAGTCAATGATTGGAGGTGATGAAAGATATTCAATTTATATTTTTTGGACTCCAGTAATACTTGGAATATTTATTTTGGGACTTTATAGAAAATCATTTCTCATAAATAAAATAACAATTAATGAGGGAGCTATTTCAAAACTAATAAGTTTAGGCTTTATTTTATTACAAGGTATATTATTTTCATATCTAAGTTTTGGATTTCTTGCTCACGGAATATGGAATCAACTTAATGTCAAGGAATCAGAAACTCACCTACCTGAATACATAGAGTGTGATATTGAAAGATTTTGGTTTGCAAATAATGGTGAAACAAGTGAAATCCGGATCTTTTTTAAAGGAGAATTAGAGTCAATTAACGTTAGTTTTAAATCAATAAGAGAGTACAAAGGTCAAGACCCTAATAATTATAAACTAGTTTTAAAAGTTAAGAAAGGTCTTTGGGATAATTACATCATCAAAAATTGGGAAATAAAAACGTTTGCTAACAACACCTATAAATAATACGGTTTTAGGTCCATAATCCGAGAAGTAAGTTTATATTTACAATCATCGCCAAATCTTTTAATTTGGTCTTTAGAAACAAAAAATTAAAAACAAAACCGAAAAGCTTATGGCTTGTGTCGACACGAAAATCCGCGGATTTTCTGCCCCGCACTATTCATAGCTAAACGTTGGGCATCATTTGAATAACGCAATAATGGAATACACATCAATATACGGAATAATTAAAATAGACAGAGAATATCATAAATCTGTTGAGTATTTAAAAAACTTAAAAGAAGAACCTTCTTACCCATCTATAAATTCAAGTATGTTTAGCTTTGGTGACTTTGATTATCATTATGAAAATATGGTTTTAGGTTTTGCAGTAACGTATAAATATTTTGGACTGGAGAATAAGGATTGGAATGTATTTATTTTAAAAATTGAAAACATATTAAGAAATATAGACTTTGAAAATGCGCAATTTCATTGTGAAAGTGCAATTGGAGATTATACTTTGTTTTGGACAAAACAAGGAGCATTACATTGTGGGGAAGAAAATGAAAAGAAATACTTAAATAAATATAAATTGACTAAAACTAATGAATGGTATTTTGGTTTTGGAAGAAGAAGTGTTTCTAGTGGTCGACTTATTGATATTAAATTTTATGGAGATTTAAGAAATGAAAACCTTGGCTTTATATATCCTGTTAAATAAAAAACGAATGCCCAACAACACCTATAAATAATACGGATTTAGGTGTTTAACCCGAGAAGTAAGTTTATATTTACATAATCGCCAAACTTTAATATTTGGCTTTTATAAAACGACAAAACTAAAAACAAAATCTAAAAGCTTATGGCTTGTGACGACACGATAATCCGCGGATTTTCTGCCCCGTACTATTCATAGCTAAACGTTGGCAGTAATTACAAAAAATGTATGAATAATAATTTTATTGAATTTGAGGAGTCCCAAAACCTAACAGACAAGGATATTTTTACAAAAATATGGACTTCACCAAGAAAAGTATTTAAATTTATCAATGATAACCATTATGACAAATATGTAAATGGACTTCTGTTCTTTGCTGGGATTTCAAGGGCATTTGACAGAGCGTCCTTAAAGGATATGGGTGATAAAATGTCATTATTGGCAATATTAGCTTTTTGTATTATTGCCGGTGGACTTTTAGGTTGGATATCATATTACATATATGCAGCATTACTTAGCTGGACAGGAAAGTGGTTAAAAGGTCAAGGAAACACTAAGTCTATTTTGCGAATTATTTCATATGCTTTGACTCCTGCAATAATTGCATTAATTTTTCTTATACCTCAAATTGGAATATATGGAAATGAAATGTTTAAATCAAATGGAGATATAGTAAGCGCTGGATTGGTCGGAAATATTTTTGTTTATGGCTCTTTGTTTTTAGAATTTATTTTAGGGATTTGGACAATAGTATTTTGTGTCGTTGGTATTTCTGAAGTCCAAAAACTAACAATAGGAAAAGCAATTTTAAATTTACTATTACCTCTTTTGGTTTTTGCAATTCCAATAATTATGATTGTAATTATTTTTCAATATTTATAAAAAAACTACTGCCAACAACACCTATAAATAATACGGGTTTAGGCGTGCAATTGGAGACGTAATTGTATATTTACAATACCGCCAAATCTTTTAATTTGGCTTTTTAAAACAACAAAAATAAAAACAAAACCGAAAAGCTTATGGCTTGTGTCGACACGAAAATCCGCGGATTTTCTGCACCGTACTATTCATAGCTAAACGTTGGCAATAATTAAAGAAAATGAAATTCAATAAGAAAATACTAGCCTTTGCTTTCCTTATAATTGGTGTTGTTGGAATCCTTTCTTTTTCTCAAAAAAACATTGAAGAGAACCCTGATATCCTATCGCATATTATTGACTTAAAAAAACAATCTTTAAAATTTTATTGGAAAAATGATAAAGATGAAATTTTTGGGAGCTTTAAAAACCTGAAAGAATGGTCAGACTCGAATAATGAGACTTTAATTTTCGCAATGAATGGTGGAATGTATAAAACAGACCAATCTCCTCAAGGCCTTTATATCGAAAACGGGGTTAAATTGGCTGACATTGACACTCTTCAAAATGGATATGGAAATTTCTATATGCAGCCCAATGGAATATTTTATATAACTAACAACAATAAAGCAACGGTTTGTAAAACAACAACATTTAAAAATAAGGACATTAAATACGCTACACAGTCTGGACCTTTATTATTGATTGATGGGAAAATTCATCAAAAATTCAGAAATGGCTCTAAAAACCTAAACATCAGAAATGGAGTTGGAATTTTACCAAACAATCAACTTGTTTTTGCTATGTCTAAAAATAAAATTAACTTCTATGACTTTGCAAACTATTTCAGATCTTTAGGTTGTAAAAATGCATTGTATTTAGATGGTTTTGTTTCTAAAACTTATCTCCCTGATAAAAATTGGAATTCTGTTGACGGAAATTTTGGAGTAATTATTGGAGAAACAAAAAAGCGCGAATAAAAAACTATTGCCAACAACACCTATAAATAATACGGTTTTCGGTGTGTAAAATCTACAGCTTGTGTATATTTACAATCATCGCCAAATCTTTTAATTTGGCTTTTTAAAACGACAAAATTAAAATCAAAACAAAAAAGCTCATGGCTTGTGTCGACACGAAAATCCGCGGATTTTTTGCCCCGTACTATTCATAGCTAAACGTTGTAGCCAATTAAAACAACTACGCAAAAAGAATGCGTTCTAACCTTATAAACTTGCATAAGATTTTAAATCTTATCAAATGAAAGCAATAGAGAATCTACATAAAACGCTAAGGCAAAGGAAACGTCCAGAGGATGTGGCTCAAATGATTTTTGAAATTTTAGAAGAAAACCTTTCTTCTAGAGAAAAAGACATTTTGAAAAAGGCAACTAGAGGATCAATAAAAAAGACTCTTTTTGGATATACATCAATGATGCAAGAATTTGCAACAGCTATTGGTGCAGAAAAGCAGATTAAAAAGACAATTGAAATCTTTAAATTAGATAACAAAGAATTTATTGATTACGACAATATAGATGATGTTAAAAAGTTCATTGAGGAAGTTTCCCCAGTAATTAACAAAGTAGTTGGTGCAAATAACTTTCTTTCTGATAGATTAAATAAAGAACAGCGAAAAGAAAAAGGTCTTGATTTAAGTAAAAGGAACTACAATAAGAAATGGAGGCTTTTGAAACGATTAGAAAATAAGCTTCTTAAGTATAGACGAGAAATTAAAAAAATTGAATTTCAAAAAGTTGGAAAGCACGGGCTTTCACATACCATAAATTTTGAGGAATTTCAGAAAGACCTCAATTCTGCCTGTTTCATAGCGTATTATAATTCAAGATGTAATCTTAGAAGTGTATTTACAAATACTAGTCAGGAAAGAGCTTTTGATGAAATTTCTGAAATGCTACTAAATCGTTGCAAAGGAATAATTTCAAGTTCAACATTAGGAATATTCAAAAAAGAGACAAAGCAGGAATCGAATATTTTTACTAATTGGCGGGCAATATCACATATTTATACTAGTCAAGAAGTCTTAAGTAACCTTTCAGATACACATAAAGGAGAGCTTTTAGGGAAATGGACAGTAATTTTACAAGAAATAGCAGACTTACTGGATGAAATATGGTCAAAAAACGATCTTAATAGGCAGACAATGATTGTAAAAAGAGGTAACGACTCTACAACTTGGAACAATACGGCTGGAGCTTGGAATAAAGCAAGAGACAATTGGATGAATATTGTTTACGCTCTTGGTATGGATTATATTTTAGATGAAATTTGTTTTGGTAAGGCTCTTAGACTAATGGCTGCTGATGTGGTTGCTTGGCACCATTCTACAGGTGGAAAACTTGACCCAAATACCGAGATTTGGAATAAAATACCATTACCTTGGGAAGTATTTCAAGGAAAAGAGAATTGTAATAGAGAATTGATTGTAAAATATTGTACTCAAGCAGGAGTTAATCCTGAAAAATCAGGTTGGATTGCCCCTAGAGTTCACGGAGTAGCAGAATTTAAACCTACACCAGAACTTGTTCACGGAGTAACGGTTTCTAATCCATATTTAGCAACTGTTCTTAAAAAACATAAATATTATTCAGGAAAAATGTGAAACCGTTGTTTCCTGATAGAAATTAGATAGGTTAGTTCAGTGGTAGAACGTTCGGCTCTAAACCCGAATGGACGCAGGTTCGAGCCCTGCACCTATCTAAGTCTGATATAGCTCAGTGGTAGAGCGTCCGGCTCTTGGACCGGATGGACGTAGGTTCGAGCCCTACTATCAGACCTAATGAATAAAAAAAACTGGCTACAACAAAACCTATAAATAATACGGATTTGAGGCTTAAAGAAAAAGGAATTATATATTTATAAAATCACCAAATCTTTTCGGTTTGGTGTTTAACAACAAAAAAGTAAAAACAAAACACAAAAGCTTATGGCTTGTACTAAAACGGAAGGTCACTCCTTCTCTACTCCGTACTATTCATAGCGAAACGTTGTAGTGCATTGAAAAGAAAAAATGACAATAGAATCCAACCACGTAAAAATAATTGAATGCTTTAATATTACTGGACTTGGAGTATTGACTGAAATCCAACATCACTTTGATGGTATTCCACCAAACAGTCAGATTATCGACCCTGAAACGAATGAAACTTGGATCATTAAAAAAAGAGTTTTGCATGGAATATTAATATTTAATAATTCAGAAAAGTATTTTGAATGTGAATCTGATTCAACTCACGTAGATAGTGTTTTTAAGACCCAACATGAACGAGAAATTGCAGTAGAAAAGGAATTAAATAAAAGAAAACAGGGTATTTACCAGTATTTACTCGAACCTCTAAATAAAAAACAGAAAAGAAAACTCGTAATAGGAAGTATCTTAAAAGTAAAAACGAACAAGAACTTAAAATGAACAAAATTTCAATCATTTTGACAATGTTGATTTTTATGATCTCTTGTAAAAAAGAAAATCATCACAACAAATCAAAAAGTAAGTCACCTAACCTTGATAAGAAAGTTCTTTTTAAAAACTGGATAAATTCCACAGGTTTCACTTTCGACAAAGTTAATGATAGCACTAAAAGAAGAGCATTTGAACTATGGGCTTATTTTGACAAATTAGAAGTGCAAGATTCAACGCTATACTGGCACCCATCTATTGATAGTTCCTATTATTTAATTACTAATTACAACAAGGAGAGAAAAATAGTTTCAGATTCGTCAGGAAATGTCGATTTAAGATTTCTTAAAAAAGGAACCAACAAAGTATTTATTGGATTTGGATTTAACAAACTTAAGGTACCCTTAGATTTAGACTTTTATTGGTATGATGAAAATACTTTCTATTTTTTAACGAAATACGAAAAAAATTATCAGTTAACTAAAACAAAAATAGAAGGAGATAGTTTGTGGAGCTATGGAATATTGAATGAATAAAAAACGCACAACAACAACACCTATAAATAATACGGTTTTAGGTGTATTAAATTGAATGCTTGTGTATATTTACATTCATCGCCAAATCTTTTGATTTGGTGTTTAAAACATAAAAAATAAAAACAAAACAAAAAGCTTATGGCTTGTGTCGACACGAAAATCCGCGGATTTTCTGCACCGTACTATTCATAGCGAAACGTTAGGCTTAATTGAATTGAAAAATAAACAAGAAATAATTGACTTCATTAAAGAGTATTCTGGAAACATCAAAATCCAGAATAACTCAAATATTTGTGATGACCTTGGAATAGATGGTGATGACTTTTTCGAATTAATGCAAAAGTATTCAGATGTCTATGATGTTAATATGGACAACTATCTTTGGTATTTTCACAGTGGAGAAGAAGCTAACTCTGGACTAGGAGGACTTTTTTTTAAACCTCCATATAAACGTGTAGAAAGAATTCCTGTAACGCCTTTTTTGCTCACTCAGTTTTCAAAAACTGGTAAATGGGACATTGACTATCCAATACACAAACTTCCAAAATACCGTTTAGATATGGTTTTAAATTGGATTATTTTAGGTGCCATATTGATTTTCATTGTCTGGATCTATAAAAACAAAGCCTAACAACACCTATAAATAATACGGATTTAGGTGTGTAATATTTATAGCTTGTGTATATTTACAATCATCGCCAAACCTTTTAGTTTGGCTTTTATAAAACGACAAAATTAAAATCAAAACAAAAAGCTTATGGCTTGTGTCGACACGAAAATCCGCGGATTTTCTGCCCCGCACTATTCATAGCTAAACGTTAGGCTTAATTCGAATTAAATCAATGAATAAACTATTCTTTCCAATACTAATATTTTTTTGCTTATCATTTATTAGTCCAAAAACTGATTTTAAGGAATACTACTTCCCTTTCGAACAATTTATAGAACCAAAAGTATATAGGTATGTAGATCAAAATGATAAAGCGAATACTGTTTACTGGAGACTATCTACAGAAAAAAGAAAAAACGGAACTTATTTTGTGACTAGAGGTTATGATAATAACCGTGTTCAAATTGAATATTTTGAAGAAAAAATAACTTCTGATGGACTAATAGTTACCAACTTTACAGATATTTATGACACCAAAAATCAAAAAAAAGGTAGAATTGATAAAAATCTGGTTTATTTGTGGAAGGGTATAAAACCATATATATTTAAAATATATGTAGATTCAGGTAAATATATATTGGAAAAAAAGAGAACTCCCACCGATAAAAAAATCACAAAATCATTTAATGGAAAAGATTATGACTGCATAATAATGGATGATTTATATAAATCTCGAAATATAGAAAACGAGGAGCAGTATTATGATTTTAATCAAGAAACTTATTACGCTAAAGGTATTGGAATAATTGGGTATAAAAGATTTCTTCCAGACGGGACAATTTATGATTATAAGCTTTCACAAATCATTAATAATTGCACTAACTTTAAGGTTGTGAAATAAAAAACTAAGCCTAACAACACCTATAAATAATACGGATTCTGGTGCTTATTCCGAGAAGTAATTTTATCTTTACTTTCATCGCCAAATCTTTTAATTTGGCTTTTATAAAACGACAAACTAAAAACAAAACAAAAAACTTATGTCTTGTGTCGACACGAAAATCCGCGGATTTTCTGCACCGTACTATTCATAGCTAAACGTTAGGCACAATTAAAGAAAGAAAAATAATGGCTGTATGGCAATACACTCTTACTGCTATTCCAGAAAAAGGAATAATTAAAAAATATGGCAAAGTTCCTCAAAGGTTATTCGAGAGTCATAAAGTATTAAAAACTCTTCCTATTTCTGAAAATGTTCTTCAAATAACTGATAAACTAACTTTTCAAGATATCAGAAAAATAAAATGGTGGAATGAAACTAAAATAGACCTAAATCTTATTTCAGCACAAATAGACAAACTCGAAACTCGTGGAAGCTGGAGTAATAACGTTGACTTTTTTGGATGGAAAGGAGACACAAATAATGGAAAGGATAATGATTGCCATATATCATTTGACAAAGATTCATTAATCGTAAATGAATTTCATTTTAGGACAGATATAAGAAGTAGAAATAATGTCTCCCATTTTCTATCTGGTATGTTAGTCATATGTAAAGAAAATGATTTGCTAGTTATGAATTCAAAAGGTCTTTTATTAAAACCGGATATAGAGATTATCCTTGAAGATATAAAAAAATCGAATGCTGTTGACTTTTTAACTGACCCAAAACAATTTCTTGACAAAATCATTGAAGAAGATAAAAAAGCTAATTTTTGGTCTAAGATAAAGGTATGGCTATCCTAAAAACTGTACCTAACAACACCTATAAATAATACGGGTTTTGGTGTCTAAAATCTAAAGCTTGTGTATCTTTACATTCAACGCCAAATCTTTTAATTTGGCTTTTTTAAAACGACAAAATTAAAAACAAAATAAAAAGCTTATGGCTTGTGTCGACACGAAAATCCGCGGATTTTCTGCCCCGTACTATTCATAGCTAAACGTTAGGACACATTAGAACGAAATGAAGAAATACATCATAATTTTAGTAATATTTTTAATTCCAATCGTTTCGTTTGGACAAAATATTGACGATTTTAAAAAGGACTTTAAAAAAGCAACGGAAACCGAATTTAGCGAATCCAAACTAAATAAAATGTTCAGAACGTATTCTAATTTGCTGACACCTCATAGTGACATAACTCAACTTACAGCAAGTTTAAAAAACGAACGAATAGTTCAATATCCTCTTTCAGAGTTTAAAGAAACGGATGATTATAAAAACAATATCAAAACCCTACTAAATTCAGAAAACCCAAACCAAAGATTACTTTCTTATTTAGTTATTGCTGGATCTGGAGATAAAAATTATGAAAAAGAGCTTTTAGAAAAATTAAAAGCAGAAAAAACTAAAGGAAACTTAATATGGTCTGGAATGGCATTAATGTATTTACAAACAAACCATACAACACCTCTTTTTGACTTTCTAATTGAGAATGAGAATTTTGGAGACAGTCATATGTTTCCTATGTATTTCCAACTAAACAAAGATTCACTTCAAAATACTGCTTACAACAGAATTAATAGCCCAAGCTTAAAAGCAAAAGTACTTTCTGCACAATTACTTTCAAAAACAGGAAAGAATGAAAAAACAGAAAAATTATTACTTGATGCAGTAAAAAATTGGGACTATAACATAAAAGGTTATGCAATATTTTCTGTGAAAGAATTAGAAATGGGAGATCTAAAAGAGACCTTTATTCCTTTATTAGACAGTACAAAAACTCGTCCTATTGCTATTGAAGCGTTAGCAAATAGTCCAACCAAAGAAGATGTAGATTATTTGAAACAACTTGCTAATTCAGAACAAGTTGTTTCTAAAGACATTTTAAATGGCTTTTTAGAATCAAAAAATCCAGAAAGTGTTAAATATTGGCTTGAACTTGTTTCAAGCAGAGAAATCCCTGAAAATTACTATTTCAATACTTTAAGAAAACCACTTCTATTTACTGACGAATTGTTAAGTGATGTACAAACAACTTTAAAAGCAACAAAACATTTAACCATTCAAAAAACATTAATTAGGGTTCTTGAAGGTCGAGAAGATTATGTATCTGAAGAAATCCTTCTGAACTATATGGATAACGAAGATTCATCTGTTCGATATTGGACTGTAGATGCTCTAAAGAGTACTAAATCAAAAATAGTTATTGAGAAGCTTATCGTATTACTAAAAAAACCAGGGAAACGTGTTTCACCAATTACAGAAATCCTAATTAATAATAATGTAGATTCTCTTCAACCTATTTATGCAGATATTTACAATACATATGAAAGTTCTGAATGGAAAAGAACTGCTATAGAATATTTGTCTAAATTTCCAAAAGAAGAACATAAAGGGATTTTTAAAGATGTTATCTACAATGAGGATTCAGGTTTTTCAATGAACCGAAATGCATCAATTGGACTAGCTAACCTGAATGATAAAAGTTCAATTGACCGAATTATTGAGATAAGCGAAAAAGAAAGAGTAGGAAGTGATGGAAATTGTCAAGTCTATTTAATTGCTTTGTCAAAAATAAAAGGTCCTAAAGCAAAAGAATACATTTTGACTTTTAAGAATAGTGAGTCAGAATATATTTCGGAATTAGCAAAAGAAATACTAAATGATTGGTAAATAAAAACGTACCCTAACAACACCTATAAATAATACGGATTTAGGTATATAATCCTAAGGTTTGTGTATTTTTACGAATATCGCCAAATCTTTTAATTTGGCTTTTAAAAACAAAATAAAAACAAAACCGAAAAGCTTATGGCTTGTGCCGACACGAAAATCAGCGGATTTTCTGCACCGTACTATTCATAGCTAAACGTTGCCAGTAATTAACCAAATCATGAAATACATTTTAAGTCTTCTTACAATTTGTTTGTTTATTAGCTGTAAATCTGATTTAACCAATAACAAAACTGATTTTAAAAGCACCTCATTAACTGGAACTTGGCGTTTTAAGTCTTCAACGGATAATTATGTAAAAGACCATCGCATTATCATTTTAGAGGACAGTACTTATTACAAGTTTTCTATAACAGATGGTGGTGGATTAATAGAAAAGGGCCACCTCTCAAAAGTGGATTCATTAATCGATGAACGTAAATTCAGTTATGGTGTAAAAAAAATAGACACCAATAGGATTGAGATTGAGAATCATCATAGTTTTTTTGGAGATTTTTCCAACACTTACAGAAAAACTCATTATGGGAATTATAACGACGAATTAGACGAATATTTGAAAATTGATTCGATTCGAAGCAAAGCCATTGGTTGGTGGAAATTAACAAACTCAGAACTACCGATCAAGCTCATCAATTATTCTGGAAGGTATAATAAATTTAGTCTCCAAATAAAAAATGACGGAACTGCTGCTTTCTATTTAGAAAATTATTTAGACTCTATCGTTAACTATGGATATCGAATGAGAGAAAATGGGATTGATTTTGGACGCGGAGATGTTATGGGTAGTGGAACTAAATTGTTTTTTGAATCAGACACTATTATGAAAATGTTAATGACAAAAAGGAGTATGGATACATTAAAATTGAAAAAAATGTATAAGCTAAATTAAAAACTACTGGCAACAACACCTATAAATAATACGGGTTTTGGTGCCTGAAATCGAAAGCTTGTGTATATTTACAATCAACGCCAAATCTTTTAATTTGGTATTTAAGAACAAAAAAATAAAAACAAAACCGAAAAGCTTATGGCTAGTGACGACACGAAAATCCGCGGATTTTCTGCACCGTAAAATTCATAGCTAAACGTTACCTGCAAGCAGAAAAAAGAAGTGGAAAAAGATAAAATTCAATATATAATCGAGTATTTCACACAATTCTTTACTGAATATGAATCAAAAGCTCATAGACATTTAACATCTCTTGAGAAACTTGGAGAAGTGAACGAGAATGATAATAGACTAACTGCTTACAAAAAAATGGAGTGGATAAGTTCTGACCCAAAAGTTCTTGATTTAATTAAAAATGGTTCAGAAGAGTTTTATAGAAAAACGGCAAAAAGAATAGTTAATGACAATAGCGAAATAAAATTATTTAACAATTGTCCAAATTGCGGTAAGCTAGCAAGAACGCCTAAAGCAAGACAATGTAGGTTTTGTGAAAATAAATGGTTTTAAAATGGCACTAACTAAAAAGAAATCTAGACCAATAACTATCGATAATGAGAAATACCGATGGCTAATCACACCAAGAGGGAAAGGAATTATTGCTTTTATCGCAGAAAAAGAAAATTCTAGTGGTTCAATAATAGAAGTGAATATTGAATCTGACATCAACGAGTTGTGGACTGAATTTCCAAATACTAATGAATTGAATCTAAAGGTTGTCAAACCAAAAGGTGCTGAACTGTTTATAATTCAAGCTCAACAATTAGGTTGGAATCCTGATAAAGGAGGCAAACCTCATAAGTTTGAATTTGACGGAAAGAAAATAAAAAAGCCAGCAGGTAACAACACCTATAAATAATACGGTTTCCTGTGTTTAATTCGAGACGTAAGTGTATATTTACATTTATCGCCAAATCTTTTAATTTGGTGTTTAAGAACAAAAAAATAAAAACAAAACCGAAAAGCTTATGGCTTGTGCCGATACGAAAATCCGTGGATTTTCTGCCCCGTAATATTCATAGCTAAACGTTGGAAAAACATAAGAACAATGACTAGAAAAGAACATTTAGCTTTTTGCAAAAGATGTGCAAACAGAAAAGTTAGCCTTGAAACAGGATTGTTATGCAACATTACTGGTGAAATTGCTAATTTTGAAAAAGAGTGCTCCTCTTTTCTTGTAGATGAGAGAATTATCGAGAGAGAAAATGAGCAGAAACTTGCCCAACAACAAATTGAAAAAATTCAATCAGAACAAAGTTTAACTAGAGCTATCTGGAGCGGTTTGATTATTGGTGTTATTGGAGCTTTTATATGGGGATTAATTACTGTTGCTTTAAATATGCAGATTGGAATTATGGGCATTGCACTAGGTGCTTTAGTTGGAATAACCATAAGGTTTTTCGGAAAAGGAATGAATCCATCTTTTGGAATAGCTGGAGCTATAATTGCTGTAGCAAGTTGTTTCCTTGGGAATTTTTTTAGCATCATCGGTTATATCTCTAACTATGAAAATTTAGGGTTTTTAGAGACTATCTTACTTTTTGATTATACACAATTAATTCCTGTTATGACTGAAAGCTTTGGTTTAATGGATATCTTATTTTATTTAATTGCAGCATCTGCAGGTTTCAAATATTCCTTTAGACAATATTCTGAATAAGATTCCCACAAGACTATTAAAAACGTTTTCCAACAACACCTATAAATAATACGGGTTTCGGTCTATAATTCGAGGCGTAAGTGTATCTTTACATTCATCGTCAAACCTTTTTGTTTGACTTTTAAAACGATAAAATTAAAAACAACACAAAAAGCTTATGGCTTGTATCAACACGAAAATCCGCGGATTTTCTGCCCCGTACTATTCATAGCTAAACGTTAGCAATAATACAAACTAAACTTAATGAATAAACTATTTTTTCTATTTGGAATTTTATTTACAACTCTATCTTTTGGACAAAAGCCTGACTCCCTTTCTTTGAAAATTGATTACGGTGTGAAATCAGAAGAATTTCAGGATTATTTGTTAATGAAATATATTGACTTTTATAAAGTGAAAATATCAGATAAAAATCTAAAAGAAAAATCATTTACTATTATCTCGAAAGAATATTGGGGTAAAAAAATGACTAAAGTTGATACAATTTTAAACCTATCTAAATCACCAAGAAAAATAACAAGTGATTCTTTAGCGTTCAATGTTATAACTGAAAAAGTAAATGCAGACAGTTTGCAAATTTATTTTAGTTTTAAAGGGCTATTCAGCATAACTAGAAAATTTAAGACTACCAAAGCTAATAATTATTCTACAAGAGACTTATCTAATGGTAACGAAACAAAGTTTGAATATGGAAAGTCTTTTCCTTTATTAGTTTATAGTTTACCTTACAAGAATCCTAAATATCCGGGTTATTTATTTTACTGTGAATTAAGTAAAGAAGGTATTCCGCCAGAACAATGGGGCGAGAAATTTAATCTCGAACATTACATAATATTTGAGATGAAATTCGAATAAAAACTATTGCTAACAACACCTATAAATAATACGTTTGTTAGTGTTTAAAATTGATAGCTTGTATATATTTACAATTATCACCAATCTTTTAATTTGGCTTTTTTTAAACGACAAAATTAAAAACAAAATCTAAAAGCTTATGGCTTGTGTCGACACGAAAATCCGCGGATTTTCTGCACCGTACTATTCATAGCTAAACGTTGTGGGTAATCTCAATTAGTCTCATTAAAATACTCAATAATAAATAGATTCATAAGCATGGATGACCAATAAAGAATTTCTAATTATCAATGAGTAAGAAAAGAAAAAAGAAAAATATTGATCGAACAAAATATGGAGACTATACTGACTCTAGCTTAAATTCTGATGATGTCGGTATTCATAAATTTATATATGGACTGATATCATTATTCATATTTATATATTGTTTAATTGGGCTAATTAACGGGGAATTTACGTTCTCCTCTAGACGATCTAACCATGTAATGCATCTTACTGGAATCCCAATGGTGATTTTTATATTAGCTTTTTTATTACTGACTATTGGATTTTTTATTCCAGTATTGGAATATAAAAACAGAAAACACAATTTTCACAACAGAAATCAAATAAGTAAACGATTTAGGAAAATCAAAAAATGGATTAAATATTTAACTTGGACTTGTTTCATTTTATCCTTCGTTGCATATTTCTTGAAATTATAAAAACTCCCCACAACAACATATAAAATGCATGCTTAAGTCTGGTGTGAATTCCCAAAGTAAGTGTATATTTACTCGTGGATTCCCTGCCGGGAATCCATGTCATCCGACTACGTCGCACGACACTTTATATAAACGTTGGCAAGTATCTCAAATGGAAACTCTAAATAGCATATCAGAAATATTAATAAGCTCATATCTTATTTCAAGTATTTTAAACTTGTTCTTTTCAAAATCGGTGTTTAAAATTGATTTTAAATTTATTCAAAATAAAATAGGTATTGTTCTACTATTTGGACTTCTATTATATTATGGAATATTTGGATTGAGATTATTGATAGCATGGTACTCAGGTGATAGTTTAGAGGACTTCCGTCTAACTAGGTTTTATACAGAACCTGAAAATTATGGATACAATCTTATTTTAATTTCACCCCTAATTGCCTTTATTTTTAATCTCACTAGAAAACTGAGAACTAAAAAATATGTGATATTGTTTACATCATTAATTTTCTTTCCCAGAATTATGTCATTTCTTATAGTATATCTGAGCTCTGACGTAACATTAGCAACAATAAATAGAGTTTATTTAAATCCCTTATTGATGGTTATGATAGCTGGCCCCCTTTTATATTTTATTTTAATATCCATTGAAAAGGCCCAAGAAAAAATAAAAACACATGCCAACAACATATAAAATGCATGCTTAAGCTTGGGTATAAATTTCCAAAGTAAGTGTATATTTACTCATGGATTTCCTGCCGGAAATCCATGTCATTCTACTACGTCGCACGACACTTTATATAAACGTTAGCATTAATTAAGCAAATGAAACTAATAAAATTATTATTTATTCTGACGGTAATTGGAATGGGATATGTGAGTTATAAACTTCACTCCGAAGATAATTATGTCATTGCTTTGGAGAAAATCGAAATTCTCCTTTCGGAAAACAAGCAAGGAGCTCAAGAAAAAGCTGAATTAATAAAAGATTTGGAAAACGAAATCCAAAAAGGTGAGGAACGTAATAGAATTGCTTATATCCTTGATGGCACAATTCTAGTTATTTTAACTGGACTATATTTCCTAACTCCAAAAAGAAAAAACTAATGCTAACAACACCTATAAAATAATACGGGTTTAGTGCTTAATCCGAGCCGTAAGTGTATATTTACATAGTCGCCAAACCTTTTAGTTTGGCTTTTATAAAACGACAAACTAAAAACAAAATCTAAAAGCTCATGGCCTGTGTCGACACGAAAATCCGCGGATTTTCTGCACCGTACTATTCATAGCTAAACGTTGTGCAACATTTGATAAACCAAAAGTCCTGAATTAAACTATGGGAATTTTAGACCTTTTTAAAAGTAAACCAAAACCTTCTGAATTTAAGTGTTCGACTTGCGGAGAGATACACGACGAATTGCCAGCACTCGGGTTCATATCTCCATTATATTACGATACTTTAAATAAAAAAGACAAAGAAGAGATTGCTGAATTATCCAGTGATTTTTGTGTCATAACTCACGAAGACCAAACGGATAGATTTATAAGAACAACTTTGACTATTCCGATTAATGAAGTTTGTGAGGACTTGGATTACGGAATTTGGGTTTCTTTGAGTGAAAAGAGTTTTAACGAATATCAGTCTGAATTTAAAGATAACGTTGACGGAAAAACATACTTCGGAATGATTAGTAATGAAATTCCAGATTATGAAGAAAGTACTTTAGGACTTCACGTAAATGTGAATACTCGAAGTGGAGGAATAAGACCAGAAATATCAGTTCATCGAGTTGAGCACAATATAATTTCGGATTTAGAAAATGGAATTTCAATTGAGGAAGCCGAAAAAAGAATAGAACGAATGAAAAAAACGTTGCACAACAATGTGTAAAAATAATCGCTATTTTTAGCCTAAACCAAAGGTGGTTGCAATTTTGCACACTCGGATTTTCCTATCGGAAAATCTGCCGCGTCCAAAACCACAACCATTCTTACACCAACCGTTGTAAATAATTATGAAACAAATAATTCTCCTAACAATTTTAATAACTATAATTTTAAGTTGTTCAACTTCTAAAATCACTTCCAATCAAGGAAATAGAAATGAAAATTATGAAATAAAACCAGTTTTAACTGTTAATGGAAACGATTCAACATATATAAATGAATTAAGGTTCAATGCAGTTAGATCAGCTATGCATACCAAAAAATTAATGTATGATAAGTTTGGGAAATGGGATAAGGAAATATGGATTAACAATGATAGACACCCTACTCTATTATGGGAAAAAAGAAAGAATTTTGGCGAAAATGGCGGATTTTATTCTATTGCTACAAGCGGTGAAGAAAGCAAGAAAGAAATGTACGCTTCAGTTATTGTATTCGACAATGAAAATCAGGATTGTTTGACAGAAAGCTCACCAAAAAAAGAATTTTTAATAAACTATTTCTCAAATGGAATTAAGAGTTTGAGCTCAAATAGAGAATTTTATGATGTCTATTGGAAAGTGGTTAAATAAAAACTATTTACAACAACACCTATAAATAATACGGGTTTCGGCGCATAATTCGAGACGTAAGTGTATATTTATAATATCGCCAAATCTTTTAATTTGGTCTTTAAGAACAAAAAAATAATGACAAAACCGAAAAGCTCATGGCTTGTGTCGACACGAAAATCCGCGGATTTTCTACCCCGTACTATTCATAGCTAAACGTTAGCACCAATACAAAAAATATTAAATAATGAATAAAATAAATGTAATTACAACTTTTGCGATTATCTTTTCGCTAATAACTTTTGGTCAAACATCTACTGAATACTTAGAAACTGGAATATTAAAACATCAACAAAAAGATTATAAAAGCGCAATTAAAGATTATAGTAAAGCTATTAAATCTGATAAAAATAATAAAGAGGCATATTATAACCGTGGGATTTGCGAACAATCTCTTAATAATTTAAAGTCTGCCAAAGATGACTTTGATAAGACTCTTAAACTAGACCCTAAGTTTGTTAAAGTTTATTATAGTCGTGCTACTATTTTTGTAACCCAACAAAAATATAAAGAAGCTTTACCTGATCTTGATAAGGTTATAGAATTAGATTCTTCTTTTCCAAACGTTTTAACACTTCGAGGACAAATTAGAGCCCAAACTGGAAATAAAATTGGAGCTTGTGAAGACTTTAATAAAGCAAAGGAATTAGGAGATACTCAAGCTGGAAAATATCTAAATCAGTTTTGTGGGAACGAGCAACAAATAGGAGAATCTTTAAGCTTACATTGGCCAGAGAGCGAAAACTGGAAAATTGGAGACAATCAAGAAAATTCAGAGCAGCATGTTATTGACTTTATTCATACAAATGAAACTATAGATAATTGGACTGAATTAGGAAATATGACTTCAATTAAAGGAGTAAAAGGTGTGCCAATGGATAAAATTATGGGTCTTATGTTTGATCAATCAAAATTGAATGCTCCAAAAGCAAAATTAACTTTTATTGAAAAAGACGAAAACACAAAGTATCCATGGATTCTTTTTACTATCGAATCTCCACGCTTTAAAAACGACAAAACACCTGAATCACAACTATGGTATGTGGTTCAAGGAAAACAGTCACTTTACACAAATTTTAGAGCAATTAAAAAAGTGAAGATTTCAGCTGAGCTAATTGCAAAATGGAGTAAGTTTTTCAAAGCTGGAAAAATTGTTAACCTATAAATAATACTGGTTTTAGTCTATAATCCTAAAGCTTGTGAATATTTACATTATCGCCAAATCTTTTAATTTGGCTTTTTTAAAACGACAAAATTAAAAACAAAACAAAAAGCTTATGGCTTGTGACGACACGAAAATCTGTGGATTTTCTGCCCAGTACTATTCATAGCTAAACGTTATGAGCAATTCTAAATTAAAATTAAAAATGATTTATAAAAAGTTGATTTTTTCCTTTTTTCCAAAAACATATTGGTTTTTGTTAATTATTGGAATCTTAACTAGAACCTCAGATAACTTAATTGCGTTATCAAACGTAATCTTAAATTTAATTGCTCTTTTCTTTTTTATTAGGATAGGTGTGATTTTACATGAAATTGGACATTTAGTATGTGCAAAATTAGCTGGAGGAACACCAAAAAGAATGATTCTTGGCTATGGTCATGAAATCATCAGGTTTAATTTTCTTAATATTAAAACTGTAATTAATGAATCTTTTAAAGGTGGAGCAGCAATTGCAACTTTCAATAACACAGATTTTTTAAAATTAAGATACTTGTTTTATGTTTCTGGAGGTATTATAACCAATTTTCTTTTTTTCTATTCATTTCTCCAATTATTCGGATTAAATCTTAATCAAATATCTGCAATAAATGGTATTGATTTACCTTCAGCTTTTATTATATCAAATGCTGTATTAGTTATAATAGCTCTAATACCAGGTCATGTACATCATCAAGGTATAAAAATGCCTAATGATGCCTTAACTTTAATAAAAACCCCATTCATGAACTCCGAAAGTCTTAAACAAAATTTAAACATTGGAGGTTTATTTGATGCTTTAGAGTTTTTTGAAGAGAAAAAATTCGACAAAGCTATTGAGATTTATGAAAGTCATTTGGATGAAGAACAAAATCAAATTTTAATAAAAGTAAATTTGAGTATTATGTACTTGAAAAAAGAGCTTTACGATAAATCTATTGAATTGCTAAAAAGTTGTGAGAATAACGGACTTGATAAAACTCATAAAGCATTTGTCAGTAATTCCCTTGCTTGGTTATATCTTCTAAAGAAGGATATTAAAAATGCTGATAATTATTCTAAAATAGCAGTATTCTTAAACCAAAAAGAAAAAAACTTCAAAGGAACTCGTGGTTCAGTATTAATTGAAAAAGGCGAAATTAAACAAGGAGTAAAACTATTATCTGAAACAGTTGATTTCAATTTCCCAAACAATCAAACTATTGCAGCATCTATATATTTAACTTATGCTTTCCACCTTGAGGAAGACCTAGAAAATAAAATAAAACATTTCGATTTTGTCACAACTAATCTAAATGTTTTGGATGCCGATGAAGTCTCACTCTGGAATGATATAAAAGAAAGAATAAAAAAAAACTCATAACAACACCTATAAAATAATACGGGCTTTATCACTTAAACCGAGGGTTTGTGTATATTTACTTTTTCGCCAAATCTTTTAATTTGGCTTTTATAAAACGACAAACTAAAATCAAAATCTAAAAGCTCATGGCTTGTGTCGACACGAAAATCCGCGGATTTTCTGCCCCGTAAAATTCATAGCTAAACGTTGTGTACAATGAATATGATTCACTTAATAGTAGGAAATACTGGTTCTGGAAAAACAACTTACTCTAACGAGTTAAAAAAAGAAACTAATGGAATAATATTTTCAATTGATAAGTGGAACAATACACTATTTCTACCTGACAAAAAATCAACAGATGATCTTGAATGGTTTCTTGAGAGAATTGATAGAGCTGAATCAATAATGATCAATTTGATCGAACAGTTAGAAAACTCAAATACAGATTCTATTTTAGATTTGGGACTGTCTAAATTTGAACACCGTAAAAAATTCAGAGCGTATGCAAATTCTCATGGATTCGAATTAACAACTCATTTTTTGGACATATCAAAAGAAACTCGTCTCAAAAGAGTTATGAAAAGAAATAACGAAAAAGGAGAAACTTTTGAATTTGAAGTAACTAATGAAAACTTTGAGTTCATGGAAACTTGGTTTGAAAGACCGAATGATACAGAAATGGAAAATGGGATTCTCATTTCGGAATAAAAACCGTTTGGTAACAACACCTATAAAATAATACAGGTGTTGGTGTGTAATCCCAGAGCTTCTGTATATTTACAATATCGCCAAATCTTTTAATTTGGCTTTTATAAAACGACAAAAATAAAAACAAAAAGCTTATGGCTTGTGTCAACACGAAAATCCGCGGATTTTCTGCCCCGTACTATTCATAGCTAAACGTTAGCCACAATCACAATATAGCATCCAAACAATATGAAATTTTTTAGCATATTTATCTTCTCAATTTTACTTTTAGCATGTAAAAACGACAAAAATAAAGTTCTAAATAGATCCAATCCGTCAGAGAACATAAAACAAATAATTCAAAATATAGACGCTCAAAAACTTTTTGATGAGGGATGGAACTATTCCCGACAAGGGAAATATGAATTAGCCAAATCATCATTTGAAAAATCTTTGAGAATTGAAAATAGTCCCTTAACTCACAATGAATTGGGAGTTATTGAGTTTGCGAATGGAAATTATAAAAAAGCTATTGAATACTATAGTAAAGGTAAAGATGTGGACAATTTATATTGGCCTATATACATTAACGAAGCTCGTACCTATGAAAAATTATCAGATTTCAATAACGCTGAAAAAACTCTTATGAAACTAAAGGAGTTATGTGATTCTGAATATTGGATTGCTTATTCAAATTTCTATTTATCATTGGTTTATGCTAATAGTGGGCAAAAATGTAATAAAGTTTATGAATATCTAGAAAAATCGAAAAGCCTTGCTAGTGATCCCGATTTAAAGGTCGAGTACAATAACTTTAAAGAATTTATACAAAAAAACTGTGGCTAACAACACCTATAAAATAATACGAGCTTTGTGTTTAATATGAGAAGTATTTTTACATTTACATAATCGCCAAACCTTTTAATTTGGCTTTTATAAAACGACAAAATTAAAAACAAAACAAAAAGTTTATGGTTTGTACTAAAACGAAAGGTCACTCCTTCTCTACTCCGTACTATTCATAGCTAAACGTTATACACAATTACCCACCCACGAAAATAACGAACAAAAACCCCTCCGAGAAGGAGGGGTTTTGAATGGTATAAAACCATTTTTGAAAATTAATATAGTAAAAAACCTCTCACTGAACAAATATAAGTTGTGCTAAACTTATCGCTGGTGACCTTCTACCAAAGTAGGAATCCTGGTATCTACACAAAGTTTAAATCTTACTCTGTGGAACCGCGTCAATGAACAAAAACGGTCTCTACCATACGTACGGATATATGAATTATTTCCCTACTTGGTTTTCAAGCCTGCTATTGTTCGGGCTAAAGGAGTGAGTTAACTAAGAATCTATTCTGTAGCTAATTTTATGGCCTATAACCACAACAAGCTGGTTGTTCATTCCCACAATTGACTATACAACTAGTTCTCCCAGGACCTGCGGTAGTACAAGTAAGTAAGCAGGTATGATATTCAACTTTATCTTTAAGGGAGCAACAAGAATCTGTCCGTTTACTCAATCCATAATTTACCGATAAGTCTTCACCGATAACAATTTCAAAATTTAAACTGCCTGTCCCAGTATTAGCATCAATATTCACTCCTGGTGGAGGAAGTACTTTTGTCCAAGTCCCATCAGAGTTTCTAGTGCTAATAAAAGCCACACCATCGGACATTTCTAGCCTTACTACTGCTAACTGTTTCTGACTATTTACAGCAAATTCTACAAACCAATTATCATTTACATAATTATTACAGGATCCAGAGTTTTTTGCTTCGGTGTAAAACCCTTTAGCAGTTCTCGGAGAAATATTTGTGCCTGTAGATAATAGGTCATTGCCGTACCAACAATCTTCGGATGTTTTATAAATTGCAATATCTTCGGAGCTATGGTTTATAAATAAACCATACCATCCAGCACCAGCGAAGCTTGACATTGAAATGAAAAAAGAAAGGACAGCTAATATCCTAACTTTATTATTTTTTGTATTTGCTTTTAAGACAACTTGTTTTTCAGTATTCTTAACTAACATGTTGTTGTTTTTTGATAATATCATAAATTTTGTTTTATCAATTAATTTCCTACTCTATTTAAAATTGGCTTTTCAGACTCCGCCCTTGTAATTAAAAACTGATAGTAGCTACTCAATCAAATAATTTAGTTTTGATTACGTCATAAATGTCGGATGAATCTATAACGTTTAACAATTCAAAGTTGAATATTTGATATGTTTAATTTTGAAAAAATGTCACTAATGAAGGATATTTAGTCATTAGATATCTAAATGTCAGTATAAGAGTAAAAATAGTGCATAACACTACCTATAAATAATACGGGTTATGGTGTGTAATCCCACACGTAAGTGTATCTTTACTTTTCGCCAAATCTTTTAATATTTGCCTTTTAAACCGACAAACAAAACACAAAAGCTATTGGCTTGTGCCGACACGAAAATCCGCGGATTTTCTGCTCCGTAGTATTCATAGCTAAACGTTGTAAACAATTTCAAAAAATGAAGAATTATTTCTTAACATTTATTCTAATAATTGGTATTTCTATTATAGGAAATGCCCAAACAGAATTCAATGAAAAAGAAATGGTTGGTTTTGCTTGTGCTTATGGTGGTGAAGAATCAAAGTCCGTTAAAAAGTTTTCTCGCCTTATAGATAAATCAAAATATAGAACTATAATTAAGTTACTCGACTCAAACAAAAATGCTGAAAAATATTTAGCTGTTATTATATTAGAAAAACTAAGTGAACTAGGTATAATAAATCTATCTAATGAACAAAATCGTAAGATTTTAAAAATATACGATTCAAAAGAAATGGTATCAGTTTGCTCTGGTTGTTCTTACTATACAACACATACTTTAGAAGACATTCTTGACAAAGAAAACATTATGCGACAATCAGCTAAATTTTGGCTTGATTATAAATTTAAACCAAACAAAATATGAGTTATGATTTAATGGTTTTTAATTCCAAATGTGCTCCAAAGTCAAAACCTGAATTTCTCGAATGGTATAGTCAACAAACAGAATGGGAAGAAGACCATAGTTACGATGACCAAAAGGTTAGCTCTATAGAGTTAAAGAATTGGTTTATGGAAATGATTACTGAATTCCCAGCACTAAATGGACCTTATTCTCCTTCAGATATTGATGACCGAATTGATGATGAAAATATTACAGACTATAGTGTCGGTAAAGATGTAATATATTCAGGTTTTAGATGGTCTATTGCCGAAAAAGCATATCCTAAAATGTTGGAAATGGCGAAAAAACATAAAGTTGGTTTTTTTGACGCAAGTGGAGATGGAGATATTATGTTCCCTAATGAAAACGGAATACTAGAATCAATTAATAAAAAAACAGAATCGAAACCTTGGTGGAGATTTTGGTAAATTACAAACTGTTTACAACAACACCTATAAATAATACGGATTTCGGTATATAAAATTGACAGCTTGTGTATATTTACATTTATCGCCAAATCTTTTAATTTGGCTTTTATAAAACAACAAACTAAAAACAAAATCTAAAAGCTTATGGCTTGTGCCGACATGAAAATCTGTGGATTTTCTGCCCGTACTATTCATAGCTAAACGTTGGCAATAATTACAAAAATGACTCAAAAATACATTCTACTTTTTTTTATTTCAATATTTTTAAGTTCTTGCTCAGAGAAATCAATAATTGATACTGAGTTAGGTAATATTAGGATATCTCCTAATCGTTTTATAGTTAAAGACACTACCTACCATAATAATAAAAGCATTAAACAATTAAAATTTATTCAATCTGACTCTGAGTATTTTTGGGTGAATTTTTATAATTCTGGAAAAAAGAAATCTATACACCGTGTTAAAAATGGACAAAGTCATGGAGAATATATTGATTGGTTTGAAAACGGAAAAATAGAATGGGAAAGAAACTATGATAATGGTATTCAAGTTGGTGAAAGCAAAATTTATTTTGCTAATGGTAATCTAAAGACATTAGATAATAATAACACTTCTGAGCAGACTGAATATTACGACACTGGTATTCCAAAAGAGACTAGGTCAGGCAAAAAATTAATAATTTATTATGCTGACGGAGCGATTAAAGAATCATTTTTAATTATTTCAAAAGAGGAGATTACAGTAGAATACTATAATCAAAATACCTCAAATGTATTTAAAGGAAGATATATATCTGATACACTTTATAAGGATGATAGAAAATACACTGGAAAAATAATAAGCTATTTCTCAAATAATGAAATCTCTCACTTTGAAAATATTATTGATGGATTACCTGATGGGAAATCCTACAGTAAACACGGTAATGGTACTATGAAATTTAAGGGAGGATTTTATAATGGGAAACCTATTGGAGATCACATACATTATTATGACAATGGCAACAAAAACTCCGTGAAAAACTCGGAAAATAAAACTTATAAAAGCTGGGACGAAGAAGGTAATCCTATTTAAAAATAACTATTGCCACAACACCTATAAATAATACGGGTTTTGGTGTGTAATTCGAGAAGTAATTTTATATATACATAGTCGCCAAACCTTTTAGTTTGGCTTTTATAAATCGACAAACTAAAAACAAAACTTAAAAGCTCATGGCTTGTGCCGATACGAAAATCCGCAGATTTTCTGCCCCGTACTATTCATAGCTAAACGTTAGGCAATATTAAAAAAAACAATACCAAAAATGAGAATTATTATAGCCGCCATGTCATTATTAATATTGAATTGTAATATTCCAAAGAATAAAACTGAAAAGAATAACATAATCGAATCTCATTTTCTTTCAGAGACTAATCAAGGAACAATAGAAGAAGCTACATATTTGGTTAACAACGGTGATATAAAATCTGGTTTAAAAATCATCAACTATCTTATAAGCAAAAACCATGACTCTTCAAATTTATTCTACTTAAGAGGTATGTGTTTATATAAACTAAAGAGTAACAATTTGGCACTTAATGATTTTAACAAGTCATTGTCGTTAGATAGCGCAAATTATAGAGCAATGGCTGCTAAAGGGGACGTATTTCAAAAGCAAAACAAATATTCTTCTGCTATTAAAGAATATAATTCAGCATTGGTAGGATTAAAAGGAGATTTCTATTTACTGAATAATATGGGTACTCTTTACTTTCAGGCTAAAGAATATGAAAAATCTATGAGAATATTTAAGGAAATTAGTGTAGGTCAACCAAATAACACAACTGCTCTTTATAACCTGGCAAAGGCTAAAGTAGAAATGCAAGAAAATACTTCAGCAATGGAAAATCTAAAAGAGTTGCTGAAAATTGACAAAAATGATTTTGAAGCATATAATTTACAAGGGAAAGTTTATGCTAAACTTAATAATATAGAAGAAGCAAAAAAGTGTTGGGAAACTTCCCTAAGGATTAGCCCTGGTAATAAAGTTGCAATATACAACTTAGACTTATTAGAGAAAAAAACAAAACAATAAAACATTGCCTAACAACACCTATAAATAATACGGGTTTTGGTTTATATAATTGAAAGCTTGTGTATATTTATATTCATCGTCAAATCTTTTAATTTGGATTTTTTAAACGAAAAACTAAAAACAAAACCGAAAAGCTTATGGCTTGTGACGACACGAAAATCCGTGGATTTTCTGCCCCGAACTATTCATAGCTAAACGTTACCAAACAGTCTACTAAAACGAATATGAAACAACTTCTTATATTAATAACAACTATTTCTCTTTTAGTGAGTTGTAATCAAAAAAAAGTTAACACAGAGACAAAGCCTAAAAAAGAATTAAATGTTACTGAAACACACAATGAGCCTAAACCTATAACAGAATTAGAATCTGTTAAATCTCAAAAAAAGTTAGATTCGATTCATAATTATTGGGAACTAGATTTTGATACAATTACATTCAGAAAAGACTTTAAAATATTAAGCAAAAACTACTCTCTTGAATTAAAAAGATTTAGCTTAAATGATAGCGCATTAGTAAGAAGCCTAAGCCAACCTAACGACACAATTTATGTTGATCATTCTCACACGATAGTTTCTGACCTTAAAATATCAACTGACTCATTTGCCGACCATAAACGCATTACTAAAGCAGATTTTAAAGACTCTCTTTACCCTGAATTTTATAAAGAGTGTAACCTGTTCTCTGCAGAAATTGATAGCATCAATAATAATGTTATTTATCTAACTTCTGATTTAAATGTTCCAGATTCAGATAATCAATGGAGAGTTTGGTATTCCATTGTTATAGAAGACAATAAAATCGACAGTTTGAAAATAGAAAAAACAGATTATGTCGGATTATAAAAACCGTTTGGTAACAACACCTATAAAATAATACGGGTTTTGATGTGAAATCCTAGAGCTTGTGTATATTTACAAGGTCACCAAACCTTTTAGTTTGGCTTTTATAAAACGACAAAATTAAAATCAAAACAAAAAGCTTATGGCTTGTGACGATACGAAAATCCGCGGATTTTCTGCCCGTACTATTCATAACTAAACGTTGTAAAACATTAAAAAATGAGATTTATAATTCCATTATTATTCTTACTAATTCTCAATAATTCTATACAAGCTCAAAATTTTGAAGGTTCTATAGAATATAGAATTAAATATACTCCTAAAACAAATTCTATTATAGAAAAAGACTTAATTAAATCAGCTGGTGATTTTACCAAAACATATTACAAAAACGGTTATTATTTGGACCTCTGTGATTCACAATTTATGAGTTATCAATTATTCCGATATGATAAAAATGCTATTTTTCATAAAAAAAGATTGGACAGTGACACTCTAGTAAAAACTAATACTATTGCAAAGAAAAATGAAAAATTTAAATATAAAATTTATAAAAAGACTGATACAATATTAGGGTATTTATGTGATAAGTTAATCATAACCAGCTCAGATGTAAAGACAACATATTATTATTCTAATAAGCTATCAATAGACCCTAAGTATTATAAAAACTTGACGGTATTAAATAAAAACAAAATTGTAGAAATTATGAAATCATGTTATTTGCGTTTTATTCATGAAAACGAATACTTTATAGCTGACATGATTGCTGTTAAAGTAAAACGAGAAGATTTAGATGACAAAATATTCGAAATCCCAAATTATAAATATCTCAAATTGAAATAAAAACATTTTACAACAACACCTATAAAATAATACGGGTTTAGTGATTAATCCGAGAGCTTGTGTATATTTACATAGTCGCCAAATCTTTTAATTTGGCTTTTTTAAAACGACAAAATTAAAAACAAAACTTAAAAGCTCATGACTTGTGTCGACACGAAAATCCGCGGATTTTCTGCACCGTACTATTCATAGCTAAACGTTGTACGTCATTAGACTAAACCAAACCCTCCTTTCACCTAAATAATAGCATAGTTAACTAATTACGGTTTTTGAGATGTTATACTAACCGCTACATTTGAATTTAAAATAAAAGTAAATGAATCATTTATTATTAAAAGTTAGCATCGCATTACTTTCCCTAAACCTTTATAGTCAAGAAAAAATTAAATTAGGAACATATTGGACTGAAGATAAATTAAGCTCAATTACATTACTAAAAAATAATCAATTTGGATATACTTCATTTCATGGTACATCTCCTTTTATTGCGAAAGAAAAAAGGAATCAAGAAATCAAGAAAAATGGTAAAGCAAAAAGACGGTTTTGTGGGACAGTATCATATGCATTAAATGAACATAGGTCAGGTATATATTCTATCGTTGAGAATAAACTGAATTTAAATTTTATTAAACCTATACATCCAGTTGACAGCATATCATTTAGAAAAACTAAACGAAGGTCTAAGACAATTTCAATTAAAATAGTTATTAAATCATACCTATATGACGACCCTTTTTTTGATAGCATAGGAATTGGCACAAAAATTCAATCAAAGGACGGCTCTATTGACCTTAATACAAAATTCGAAAGCTACATTGATTTTGACATCAATAAAAAGCAACTACCTATGGAGATTACCATTAATGACAAGTTTACTTTCATCATCAAAAAAAAATATAGCCAAGAAATAACTTTATTTTATAATGATTTCAAAAGGTCTATGACCGAAGGTATTGAAGATAAAACTTTCGATTTCGATAAGATGATTAAAGAGGACACAAAGTAAAAACGTTTTACAACAACAACTATAAACAATACGGATTTTGGTGTTTAAAATTGAAAGCTTGTGTATATTTACATAGTCGCCAAACCTTTAAAATTTGGCTTTTAAAAACGACAAAATTAAAAACAAAACCTAAAAACTTATGGCTGGTGTCGACACGAAAATCCACGGATTTTCTGCCCCGCACTATTCATAGCTAAACGTTGTAAACAATTTCAAATCCAGAAATGACCAAAAAGGAAATCGATAATATTCTAAAAAAAGAATCTGGAATTATTCTTTTAGAAAAAGTGTCAGAACATTCTTTTCTTGAAACAATGTTTGAGAGCACTACTTCGATTCTTTCATTAATATATTTCCTGTCAAGAAAAAAATTAGACCTCCTTGTTTTGACTGAAAGTAGAATAACACTCTTTATTCGGAATGAGATCTATAGTGAACGAATTCTTAACGGAATCAATTCAATAAATTATAATGGAATCAGTTCCTCACTTGAAGTTACTGAACAAAATCAACAATTTTCTTTTCCTTTAAGTAAATTGCGGATAAGCTATGAGGAGTCTAAGCTGATAAAAAGAAAACTATCTGACTTTGTAATAAGCAAAACTAAAGCGGAATAAAAAACTATTTACAACAACACCTATAAATAATACGGTTTTTGGAGTTTAAAATTGACAGCTTGTGTATATTTACATTTATCGCCAAATCTTTTAATTTGGCTTTTTTAAAACGACAAAATTAAAAACAAAATCTAAAAGCTTATGGCTTGTGACGACACGAAAATCCGCGGATTTTCTGCCCCCGTCCTATTCATAGCTAAACGTTGTAGCCAATTAGAAAAATAAAAAGATATTCACCTTGCAAGTAGAAATAAAAAAAACACGAATCAAATGTTACAAATGCATGAGGCCTTCAAGCACATGTATTTGTAAACATATTAGTCCTATCCAAACTAAGACTCGTTTTATTATTCTAATGCACCCGAAGGAGTACAGAAAAGAAAAAAGCGGAACGGGACATATTACTAGTCTTCAACTTGAAAATTCAGAAATTATAGTTGGTGTCGATTTTACCAATAATAAACGTGTAAATGAAATACTGACTAATGAAAAAAGTTGTTCATTCTTACTTTATCCGGGAAAAGATAATTTCAACTTATCGATAAGAAAAAGTACAGAAATTAACTCTTTTATGGGTAATAATCCACATATTTTCATTCTCGATGGCACATGGCCCTGCGCCCGTAAAATACTTAAACTAAGTAAGAACTTGCAAAAACTAAAAAGAGTGAGTTTTGATAATAAAATCAAATCAAAATTTATTATCAAGCAGCAGCCAGAATCTCTTTGTCTTAGTACTATTGAGTCAGTCTATACTGTCTTAAACTTACTTAAGGAAGGTGACTTAGAACAATGCGAGACGAAGAACTTCCTTATTCCTTTTGAAAAAATGATTGAGTACCAACTCGAATATCTTCTAAACCCAAATAGTAAAAACTATTGTTCAACTACGAACAGAGAGGTTATTCCTAAGAACATGTATAAGAATAATACGGAAAGAAATATTATTTTTGAACAAGAATAGATGTAATTACTGAATCTATAAGAAAGATATAAATAATTATAAATTTGAAATCATAAAAACTGGCTACAACAACACCTATAAATAATACGGGTTTTGGTGTACAAATTCTATAGCTTATGTATATTTACATTATCGCCAAGTCTTTTAATTTACTCACCTCCTTTTCATTTAATTTAGAGGTGTTCATGATTTGAAAATTGGCTTTTTTAAAATGACAAAATTAAAAACAAAACAAAAAGCTTATGGCTTGTGCCGATACGAAAATCCGCGGATTTTCTGCCCCGCACTATTCATAGCTAAACGTTGTGTGTAATTAAAAAAATCAAAAAATGAAAGTAATCAAATATATTCTACTCTTTTCTTTTACCTTATCTATTTTAGCACTAATAGCAAAAATGTTATTTCATTTTAGAGGTGTAAATCAATCATTACTTTTATCGGTTTTGATTCTAATTATCTTAATTCCAATCTATGGAATTTTGACTTTAATTAAAAAACAGCATAGAATCGAAGCTTCAATGATGTCAGTTTCAATCCCATTAATTTTTGGGGTTTTATTCAAGCTAATGAACTGGCCAGGATCATCAGTAATGATAATAATTGGAAGTCAAATTGCATTACTTTTTTCAATTGGTATTTTAATTTATTCAATTGTTAAGAAATATAAAGTACCACAGTCGGCTCTATTTGTAACTATAGGGTTTTGCAGTTTCGCTTATTGTTTTAAAATACTATTTTGGCCTGGTTCAAAAGAGCTAATTGTTGCAGCTTTCATAATGATTGTGGTAGCTTTAATTATAACTATAAAGCAAGGAAGCAAGTTAACTTTTAGTAAAATGGTATTAAGTCTAATTATTTTACTATTCACTTTATCCTTTGTTACTAAAGAAAGTAAATTATATCAAATCTCACATATTAACCTATCAAACCCAGAATCCAACAATCCTGAATTCTATTATATTTACGCATGGAAATTGCACAATGAAGGGGATACAGAAAAAGCTAAAGCTAATCTCCAACATGCAATTAATGAATTAAATAATCCAAATAATGAACATGCAAAATTATTACCTAAAAATAGTAATAACTTCCAAAAGACATATGAAACAGCCCTGAGTATGTTGAACAATAATAAATGGCATGTCTTAGAGTAAACTGATTAATTATTTTTAAATAAAAACTGCACACAACACCACCTATAAATAATACGGATTTTGGCGCTTAGGCCGAAGATTTGTGTATATTTACATTATCGCCAAATCTTTTAATTTGGCTTTTTTAAAACGACAAAATTAAAATCAAAACAAAAAGCTTATGGCTTGTGACGACACGAAAATCCGCGGATTTTCTGCCACGTACTATTCATAGCTAAACGTTAGCAACAAATCAAATACAACAATAAATTGAGTTTTTTAAGCAGACAAATACACTTTACATCATCTTTAAAAAGAAAAGTATTGGTTGGTTTTATTTTAGGCGTTTTTTTGTCAATGCTAATAATTTTTCTGGAACCATTTAACACAAATGAATATGAATCAAATAATAGGATCATATCTCTATTAGGGTTTGGTGCACTACTATCTTGTGTTTTTATAATTCAAAGCATTATTGAAAACTTCTGGTACTATAGAGTTAATAAAATTTGGTTAGTATTGTATGAAATCCTTTCAACAATTATCTTTTTCACATTTTCTGGAACAATAATTTATTTATACAATCATCTTATAATAAATAACTTAAATTATTCTATAAAATCCCATTGGTGGTATTATTCACACATTGTTCTCGCAATGATTCCAATTGTTACTCCTGTGCTACTTTATTTGAGACAAAAGTTTGGTCAACGTATTATTCCGAGTTCTCCAAATACAATTATTATAACTGGAGAAAACAAAAATGAAAAATTAAAATTGCAAAAAAATGAATTATTATATATCCAAGCTGTTGAAAACTACATAGAGATATTTTTTGTTGATAGGGATCATAAACTACTATCTAAAACCTTCAGGCAAACCCTATCAAAAGTTCACGAACAAGTATCTTTTTTAGAAAAATGTCATAGGTCTTATCTTGTAAATATTAACAATATTAAAGAGATACGGGGTAACTCTCAAAGCGCCAAAATTTATTTTCAGAATGTTGAAAAGAAAATACCGCTATCTAAAACTCTATACAAAAGCATAAAAAATAGAGGGCTTTAATTGTAAAATTATTATTACTTGGTTTAGCTTATCTATTGGTCAAAAAAAAAATCGTTCCGTCACTTTTTACTGAATTGGAAAGAAATTAGCCTTTTATTTGAAATAAAAATATCAAATATTCAATCTATGTGTACAAACGGAAAAATGAAATTCATATTAATGAATTTCACATTTATTTTTATTTTAAATCTAGGTTTCGGTCAATCAAATGAAATAAAAATCAGATACATTGGGAATTGTGGTCTTCATATTTCTGACGGGATTAATCATATATATACTGACTTCCCCTATAAATCGGGAGCTCATAATTACATTGAATATGATAACTCTGAAATTGATAATTTAAAAGAAAATTCATTCTATATTTTTACACATAAACACTCTGATCATTATTCAAAGAAGCTATTGAAAAGAGCATTAAAGACAAAAAATGGAAAAGCATTTGGCTCATGGAATATCGCTGAATTAGAAAATTTAGATGAAATCATTCCTGACTTTGAGATTAAATCTTTTAAAACAAAACATAATTTTTCATTAAATCATTATTCATATTTAATCACTTGGCATAACAAAAAAATATTCCTTTCTGGAGATACTGAAAATGCAGAGACTATTGGGAAAATGACGAATCTAGATTGGGCTTTTGTGCCTGCTTGGCTTGTAGTAGATTCTAATGAAAAGGATATAAAAATCAATACTAAAATGATTGGAATATATCATATTGGACCAAAAGACAATATAAACATCACTGGCGAAAAAGTATTGATGCTAAAAAAACAAGGAGAAGTAATTTCAATTCCATAATAAAACTAAAAATACTGTTGCTAACAAAACCTATAAATAATACGGGTTTTGGTGTGTAAAATTGAAAGCTTGTGTATATTTACAATTATCGCCAAATCTTTTAATTTCGCTTTTAAAAGATGATAAGATAAAAATATAAAATTAGGCTCTGTGTTAATCCAAAAATGTAGTATCTTTTTACACACTACGTTTCATACACAAGACCGTTAGTGGTAATTACCTAAGACATGAAAACACCTAAAATTAAAGGAATAATTGACCGACGAATTCTTATCAACTACCAAGTTGATAAAGAAGTTTTAGAAAATTATTTACCAAAACCGTTTAAGCCAAAACTGGTGAATGGAAAAGGTATTGCAGGAATATGCCTAATTAGACTTAAAGAAATTAGACCAAAAGGACTACCAAAACAATTTGGGATTTCTTCTGAAAACGGAGCACACAGAATTGCGGTTGAATGGACAAAAAATGGAGATTTAAAAGAAGGTGTATATATTCCTAGACGAGATACTTCTTCAAGATTAAACTCTTTAGCTGGAGGAACTATATTTCCAGGGATTCACCATCTAGCTAAGTTTACAATTAATGAAACTGATGGAAACTATAAAGTGGCATTTATTAGTGATGATCAAACGTCATTATCCATTGAAGCTAAAGAAACTGATAAATGGAATGAAGAAAGTGTATTTGAAAACCTGAATTGCGTTTCAGATTTTTTAAAAAAAGGTTCAGTCGGTTATTCTCCTGACGAAAATGATTTTGAAGGATTAGAGCTTAAAGTACATAACTGGAAAGTATCTCTTTTAGATGTAAATAAAGTCAAATCTAGTTTTTTTGAGGACGAAGCTATTTTTCCCAAAGGTTCAGTAAAGTTCGACAATGCTCTTTTAATGAAAGATATTGATCACGAGTGGATTGGGTTAGGAAAAATAAAAGCTACCACTAACAACATATAAAATGTATGCTTAGTCCTGGGATTAACTCCCAAAGTAAGCGTAATTTACTCGTGGATTTCCTGCTGGAAATCCTGTCGGTCGACCTACGTCGCACGACACTTTATATAAACGTTAGCGAGCATTAACCAGTTTATAAATAGAAACTTACTATTTGTTAATCAAACTTTCCTCCTATCTCCTTAAAATCATCAAAATAAAAAAGGAGAGCAAAATACCCTCCCTATCACTAATGTAGTTGAAAAATATCATTTGTTATTCTCTTTGAGTTTGTTTATACCTTGCATCATTAATTCCATTTGAGTTTTCATTTCATCCAACTCTTTTTGCTGATTTTTAATATTTTCTTTTTGTTGCTTGTTTATGATTTCTTGTTCTTTAATAGTTTGTTGTTGCTCTTGAATAGCATTGACTAGAACAAAATCTAAAGCACCATAGTCAATAGCTAGGTATTCTTCTTTTTTACCCTCCTCATTTTCATAAGTCCAATTTTTGACCATATAAGGAGCAATCTTTTGTAATTCTTGTGCAATGGTTCCAACACCTCTTTCATCTGTCGGTAGATCAGCTTTTCCATTATAATTAAACCAAACAGGGTTTATCTTTTGGATTAACTCTAAGCCTTCGTCAAAATTTGAAACATTAGTTTTTAAGCGTCTGTCAGAAGTTACAGTCCACACTGCGCTTGTTGGTTTAGCAGCACTATTTGTGCTTACATGTAGTTTATAGGCTGGAGTAGTTGTACCAATTCCTACATCCCCATTAGCAGCAATTGTTATACGATCGCTTCCATCATCTCTAATCCTTAACCCCTGACTAGCATCTTGATAGAAATACCAATCGGCTGCTCCATTACTTAATTGCAATCCACTATTAAGATTTGTAGCTGTTGTTTTTAGTGTTAATACTGCATTTGGAGTAGTTGTCCCTATTCCTACATCTCCATCTGTAGCTACATAAATACCTTCATTCCCACCATCATTACTCAGCCAATTGCCATTCAGTTCAACATTATTAGTAGCAGTATGATTTCCAAGGTTATCACCTATTGCTGCCCCCCAACTTAGATTTCCAGCTCCATCTGTTGTCATTACTTGACTTGTTGTTCCATCTGTTGTTGGCAAGTTATAAGCATTATTGATATTTAAGGTTCCGTTAATACGCAAAAGATCATTATCAAACTCTCCATAGATAAGTGGTGTTGTAGTATTAGAATTATCTACATACAGGCGCTCACTTCCAGTTTCAGATTGTCCAGCTTGATAACCTATAAATACGCTTCCAGTTCCTAAACTAGTTTGTCCCGCTTGAAACCCCATTGCAACGTTATTTTCTCCTGTGCTATTGGAGTAAAGTGCACCAGATCCAATTGCAGTGTTATTATCCGCGGTGTTACTATATAGTGCTTGATAACCAATCGCAACAGTATAATCTTCACGATCACTACTGAACGCTGCTTGATGACCAATAGCAACATTATAAGATGCCATAAGGGCCTTTTTCCCAGCTTGATAACCAATGGCGACATTGGACCAGCCACCCCAAATATCTTTTAATGCTTCTATACCAATCGCAACATTCCGAGAACCATCTTCGTTATTATGCATACTTTGTTTTCCTATCGCAATATTACTTCCTTGCCAATAGTTATTAAATAAAGTTTGGTATCCTATTGCAATATTATCACTTGATGTAGAGTTATTGTTAAGCGCTTGATACCCCATTGCAACGTTATTCCCCCCTGTTCTATTGTCATAAAGTGCTCCATTACCTAAACCAATGTTATTACTTCCAGTCTCGTTATCATACAATGCCTGATAGCCCATTGCAACGTTGTTATTTCCTGTATAATTAGTATATAGTGCTTCATAGCCAATAGCTAAATTATTTGTTCCCGTAGTTGTTCTGTAACCTGCTCGATAACCCGTAAATATATTCTTATTATTACTTAAATCATCTGATGCACCAGCACCTTCCCCTATAAATACCGAATTACCTGTATTATTCGCTTCTAATCTAGGACCTACCATGCTCCAATGCTGTAATCCAGCTATATCAAACCTGATAACATCCTCATCAGCACTTTCTTCTACTTGAATTTTGGTGTCCACATCTGTATCTTGTAATATTGTTGAAGTAATTGGTGTTACCCAATTAACATTACCTGAACCATCAGTGGTTAATGCTTGACCTGAAGTTCCATCAACAATTGGAAATTGGTATTGCCCCTTAATATCTAATGTCCCATAAATTCGTAATAACTCATTGTCGAATTCTCCGTAGATTAGTGGGAAAGACGATGGAGCCATGTCAATAAAAAGTCTATTAGAAACAGAACCACTACTATCTCCGGCACCATGACCAATAAATATGTTTTTAGAACCGTTGTTATTTCTACCTGCCCATTGACCTATTCCTACATTACTATCTCCTGTGGTATCTTTCAAGGCGTCTGTACCAATAGCAACATTGTTCCCTCCTGCTATTGTAGCAGATAATGCGGATTCTCCTATTGCTACATTATTAGTAGAACCTACACTAGCGGCTAATGCATCTTTACCTAATGCAATATTTTTAAAACCATCTGTATCTGCTATTAAAGCATTTGATCCTATTGCAATATTCTCATAACCTCTAACATTTACTTTACCAGCTTCATTACCAATAAAGACATTTTTTCTACCCGATAAATCATCACTTAATCCAGCATATTCTCCAATAATAACCGAGCCTCCAGTATTTATTGTTTTTAATCTTCCCGACTCCATTCTAAAATACTCAGTACCAGATATATCAAAACGGATTATGTCCTCATCAGTACTTTCTTCAACTTGTATTTTGGTATCTACATCTGCATCTTCCAAATAGGTTTTAACGACTCCACTTATATTAAGCCACGTTGTTGTTGTGTTATCCCAGTAATAAAACCCTGAAGCATCAGTACCTAAATTTGTAGTTAAATAAACTAACATTCCTTGTTGATCTATAGTTGGATTAATTGTAGGGAAAATATCTATTCTAGGTATTAACAGTCCATCTGAATTGGATGGATTAGTAGAGTCCGAAGTTGAAATATCCAAACTAGATTTAGGACTAGTCGTTCCAATACCTACTTGTGAATATGATAGACAAGTAAATAACATTGTAAATAATAATATTTTCTGTAACATGAAAATGATTTAAATATATAATATAACAGTTTGCAATATTAACCTTTTAGATTGTTTTAGATAAGTAATAAATAGACAAAAACCGGACAATTGATTTAATATATTAATTATAAGCACTCGTGGTCAATAACTTAAAAAAAGGTAAATAAATAAAAAAACTATGTGAGAAATAGTTTTACTCCTAAGGAATTAAATCTGATACTCAAGACATAATGAAAACACTCGATAACAACACCTATAAATAATACGGGTTTTGGTGTGTAATTCGAGACGTAAGTGTATCTTTACTTTATCGAAAATCTTTTAATTTGGCTTTTAAAACTAACAAAATAAAAACAAAACCGAAAAGCTTATGGCTTGTGCCGACATGAAAATCCGCGGATTTTCTGCACCGTACTATTCATAGCTAAACGTTGGCAACAATTCGGCAAAAAAAGAGCTCAACTATTGCCAATTCTACTGTTAACTAATGACAGTTATTTTTAAGAAGTAAATTAATTATCTAATTGAACCTTTTGATTTAAACTAAAATTCGAAAAATGAAAACAACAACATTTCTAACATTTGTAGGTGACCAATGCGGAAAGGCTGAAGAAGCAATAAACTTCTACACTTCTATCTTTCCGAATTCGGAAATTAAAAGCATAATAAAATACCTAGAAGGAGAGGTTGGAGGAACACCAGAGCTTATCAAATATGGAGTATTTACATTAAATGGTACTAAGTATCTGGTTTCCGAAAGTAATTTTAATCACGCTTGGTCATTTACACCTGGAGTATCACTTTTCGTTGAATGTAACTCAGAAAATGAGATACAAACTTTATTTGAAGAACTTTCTTCAAATGGAGGTCAGATAATGGTTCCTCTTGATAACTACGATTCGGGGGATTATGGATTTGGTAAAAAATTTGGATGGTGTGAAGATAAATATGGTATTTCATGGCAACTTAATCTTTCAGAATAAATTCGAATTATAATCTAATCTGCCCTACTTAAAGGAATAAACGAAATGGAAAATAAAAAATAACTACTACCAACAACGTGTATAATTAATTACTTCTGAATTCCCTCAATGGAAATCCATCGGAATTAATTAACTTAGTCCTTTATCGGAAAATCGTAACAGATTTCCCGTAACAAATCATACACGAACACGTTAGCATTAATTGAAAATCAGACAAAAACCAATGATAAGACAATATTCTAAATCTGATAAACTAGAGGTTATTGAATTATTAAGACTAAATACACCAGAATATTTTGATCCATCTGAAGAAGAGGAATTCATCGAATATCTCGAAGATCGTACTGAAGATTATTTTATCACTATAAAAGACTCAAAAATTATTGGCTCAGGAGGTATTAACTACTTTCCTAATGAAAAATCAGCTCGAATCTCATGGGACATGATACATCCAGACTATCAAGGACACGGAATTGGGAAACTATTAACTAAACATAGAATTAATCACATAAAGAACAATTCAAAAGACATTGAATTAATTGTCGTTCGGACGACTCAACTTGTATTTAAATTTTATGCGAAGATGGGGTTTGTTTTAGACAAAATTGAAAAGGATTTTTGGGCCAAAGACTTTGACCTGTATCAGATGGAATTAAAATTAAAAAACTAATGCTAACAACATATAAAATGCATGCTTATGTTTGGTGATAAATTTCCAAAGTAACCGTATATTTACTCGTGGATTCCCTGCCGGGAATCCTGTCGTCCGACTTACGTCACACGACACTTTATATAAACGCTATAGCCTATTAAAATGAAAAGAAGGGATTTTACCAAGAATACAATTTTAGGAACTTTAGGGATAGGCCTTCTAAGTGGTTTTTACACATGGAAAATCGAGCCATTTTGGCTAGAATTTGTAAAAGTAAAAATGCCTATTAAAAATTTACCTAAAGAATTAATTGGTAAAACTCTAATGCAAATCAGTGATGTTCATATCGGAAATAAGTTTGATTATCAGTATATAATTGATTCATTTAAGAAAGCTCAAAAACACAATCCTGATTTTGTAGTGTATACAGGAGATTATGTGAGTTATGAAGATAAAAATCAGTTTACTCAATTAAACGAGGTTCTAAAATATGCTGTTAAAGGAAATTTGGGTACTGTTGGAGTTTTAGGAAATCATGATTATGGTAAAAATTGGGCTGAACAAAATGTAGCTGATAAAATATCAAGTCAATTAGAAGATGCTGGAATATCTATCCTTAAAAACGATGAAATTCAAGTAAACGGCTTAAATATCATTGGCCTTGATGATTACTGGGCATTAAACTTTAATCCTAAAAAGGTGATGGACAAATTTGATGAATCAAAAGCCAATATTGTATTATGCCACAATCCTGACGTTTGCGACCTAAACGTTTGGAATAATTATAAAGGGTGGATTTTGGCAGGTCATACACACGGAGGTCAATGTAAACCACCATTTTTGGACCCGCCAATACTTCCAGTAAAAAATAAAAAATATTCTTCTGGCGAAATTGATTTAGAAGATGGGCGAACTCTATATATAAACAGAGCATTAGGACACCTATGGCAAGTTAGATTTAACGTAAGACCAGAAATAACTATATTTGAATTAGAACAAAAAGCATAAAAACAGGCAATAACAACACCTATAAATAATATGGGTTTTGGCGTTTAAAATTGAAAGCTTGTGTATATTTACATTTAATGCCAAACTTTTAATATTTAGCTTTTAAAACGACAAAACTAAAAACAAAATCTAAAAGCTTATGGCTTGTGTCGACACAAAAATCCGCGGATTTTCTGCACCGTACTATTCATAGCTAAACGTTGTAAACAATTATAAAATGAAAAACTTATTACTATTAACTCTTTTTAAATGATGAACATCAAACTACTAAGTTTTCTATCAATATTTTCTTTAATCATTACCTCTTACGGAAATATAAATAACCCAAACTCTCAAAAACAACTAAAACATCAAATTATAGAATTGGATGATAAACATAATCATGGTTATACACCGGAAGGAGAAGAAAAACTCAACTATACTATTCACTCTGAAACAGGATTAATAATTGATGCCACAAAATATAACTTCATACTTTCTGACCAATTTAAGGGCAAAACAATTGACTTAGTTCAAGTAATAATTGATGGAAATGTTTATCAAACTAATTGGTCTAAAAACAACTTAACAACTCTTAATAAGGATAATTTAAAGTTAATTTGGGGGGACAAAGAATTTATAGAATTCAAAGAAGGACAAACAATAATCGTTGGTATTGGAATAAAACAAGAAAACCTGGTTCAATTGGGATTACTTATGTAGCTATGATTAATGTAACTAATTAAACGGTACATAACAAGCTGTATGCAACCATTTGCTGTGTGTATGAAGAGTTGCTCTGTATCGGTATCTCTGACGGGCGGAAAATCACAGATTTTCCGCGTAGGAAGTAATTAACTCGGAAATCTGTGATTTCCTTTTCCACCCCCAAAACACTATCTTTATCCAACCGCAACGGTTCATACAGAGGCGTTAGGCAACAATTAAATTATTATCATGAAAGAAATGACTCCAATTGATAAACTCATAGTACATTTTATTAAAAGAGTAACACGTTACACCCTGGTTCTATTGACTACATTAATTTAAATGTTAAATAATATGTTAAATAATATTTCGATTATAATTGGTTATAGTACTTTTGCCGCCTCATAGAAACAAAAATAAGCGTAAAGCAATGAATAACAGCACTGTATCAGCACAAAACAAAAGAATAGTAGCAGAAAGCAAACTAGGGGTTAAAACAAGAAATTTTAGTAATGCAAGTTCTGTAACTTGGAACTTAAAAAGAAGGTTTCGATAATATTGTTAGCATGTTTAAAACCTTAAGTAAGACTAGTTCGCTTAAGGTTTTTTTATTATAAAATGATTTCTTTTTTCCGGGATGATTTAACTATCTTATAACCTAGTTAATAACCAAATATTTCCTTTAATATTATATCCAATGCAATTACTTTTTAATAGTTGCTTTATCTTTCAATCTATTTTTAAATTAAATCATCTTTTGCATATCGCAAATTCATATTATTTACAAAACAATTGTGTATGTATCGTATGAATCACTGTTATTATTGAATTCATACTTCTATAGGAGTTCACTCGTACATTTGTTAGGGAACTTAAGTCATTCTGTAACAAAAACTTGTTATACAAATCAAACTTCCCTCCTTTCTTTTAAAATCAAAAAAACTGAGTACTACTTAAAAACACCTATTTGGATCCATAATGGATTAAACAGACTCACAAAACAGAGCAAGACCTGTTAATCAAAACGACTACCAAACATCAACTATAAAACAATACGGGTATTAGCCTTTAAATCTAAAGTTTGGTGTAAATATACATCTATCGACAAATCTTTTAAACTGCCTTTTTTAAAAGATAAACGGAAAGCAAAAGCTTATGACTTATGTCAATACTAAAAACCATGAGTTTTCTGCCCCGTACTAGTCATAGCTTTACGTTAGTAATAATGTAACAAAATGCATTGCAACATTTTAAAAAAAAATCTAATTAATGTATCTTACCAACCTATTTAAAGGTGGAAATTATGGAAGACAATAAAATGCTAGATTATATTAAAGATGTATTAGAAAATATGCCAACTGACTGGTTGAGTATAACAACGCATCGACTGGATATTTATGATGAGAAATTGGCAAAAACTCAGTTCTTAGAACAGTTTGAAAACCTATTTAACAACAATAATTCTGAAGCATCAGCACTAAGTGAATTACCTACTGCTTATGATTATATTCGACTAGGACATCCATTGTCCTGTGTACTAGAATGGGGAATTGCGAAATTGAATAATGTAAGTCCAGAAAATGTAATCAGTTTTTCATCAAAGACGATTCCTGTTTTGGCCGTTCTAAGAAAAAACTTATTCAACAATAAAAACACCCAAGTCGTTTATACAGGTAAAATTCCAGATTATATCGATATTGAAGTACTAAGGAATGTTTATGGTTATAAATTTGATTTAAAACATATTGAGAGCACATCAGACATCCCAGAGTTTAATGGCAGTACTATTCTATTAACAAATCAAGATGAAATTGATGATACCCCAATCGCGTTAACTCCCGAAATTGACTTTTTTATTGGTGTTCATGCTGAAATTGGAAGTGTTTTATTAGTAAATGGCGAACAAAATGAAAGTTATATTTCAGAAATTCAGCATGTCCGAAGAAGAGAGACCATTGCAATGACACCAGCTAATTGTCTTACTGCAATAAATCTTTTAATTGAGAAACCCTCTGCCACTAAGAAAAGTAATACTGAAGCAAACAAAGCTTTGGTTTTAAATTCAATTAAGACCATTACTGGTTCAAATACAAAAGCACTTGTTGCATCTAGTGGACTATCTATTCAGTATGCAATTTTAATGGGGCTAGTTCACCATGCTCAAGAAAATCATAAAGGAAAGGCTATCAAATTTGTTGTTCCTCCCAATTGTTATGGAGGAACTAATGACCAGGCAAGACGTGTTGCTGCATGTATAGATAATGTTGAAGTGATGGACTTACCAGTAGATGGTGATAATGACATGGTTCAAAGCATTGATATTGTTTTAGCTAAAATTGCTAACGAAGACGCTATTCCTTACATCATAGCTGAAATTCCAACCAATCCGAGAGTTGAGGTTCCAAATCTTATTGAATTAAAAAATGCTTTAAGTGAAGTACGCAAAACTCCAGCTGGTAAAATTGCAATCGACCCAGTTTTTATTTTAGACCAAACTTTTTGTCCGAATGTTCATTTTTTAGGTGAAGGTGAAATACTCTCAACAGTTAGGACTATTTCATTTGCTAGTGGATCTAAATTTCCAAGTGGAGGAAAATGTACTGCTGGTTACTGTATAGGGAATACAAAAACGGATGCTTTGATAGATAAAATTGAATTGCATTTAGAGCTTTGTGATAATGAAGCTACAGCCCTTCAGTATGAAATATTGGCCAAGAAAATGCCATCAATGAACCAAAGAATTGATGATGCTTATACCAATACACGAGAGTTTGTAAACTTCATCAACGAAACTTTACCAGGTGCGAAAATCAACTTTGTTTCATCAGCATTGGCAGAAAAAGGATTTACTCCATCTGTATTTTCATTAGACCTTCCTACTAAAGGTAATACTGACGAAGAAAAAGAAGCCTATAAAAGAGAGTTGAATTTGAAGCTAATCAATTTAATGATTACAGAAATTCCGAATGAAAGTAAGTACTGTGTGAGTTATGGTCAGTTAAAAGGATGTTATTGGACTATACCCGCAACATCAACTCAAGGAACAACCAAAGAAGGTGACAAAGATTATATTGCTCGGGTAGCACTTTCTCCAAATATGGACCTTGAACTTCATAAAAAAGTGTTTTTAGATTTTGTTAAAAATATTTGATTTTGGTTGGGAGTGGTGAAAACTTCTCCCTACTTATTCTTATTATTGAGTATTTTTTAAGAATTACTAGAACTTATTATATGCTAAAAATTTCATTGCTTTGGGACATCCATATAAAAAAATGTCATAAAGCTTGAAAGTAAATTTACAAAGCTAAAAACATTACTAATAATGCTAAACTCAAGGTTTGTATTTATTTTCAAAAAATGTGTTTTTTTTTTAAATTAAAATTAAAAAAACATACAGATTCGGTTATGTGCTAAACCAGTAATTTCGTATCTTTTTACACAATTATATTCATACATGATACTGTTAAAAAATAAAGTAAATGACTGATATAGATATTGCACAAAAAGTTACTGCTGAACATATACGAGAAATAGCGATGAAGTTAGATATTCAAGAAGATAACTTAGAATATTATGGTAATGAAAAGGCTAAACTACCGTTGAATTTAATAGATCAAAAGAGTGTCGATAAAGGTAACCTTATCTTAGTTACGGCTATAACACCAACTCCTGCCGGTGAAGGGAAAACAACTACCTCTATTGGTTTAAGTGATGGATTGAATCATATTGGTAAAAAATCCGTAGTTGTATTAAGAGAACCTAGTTTAGGTCCAGTATTCGGTATGAAAGGCGGCGCTGCAGGTGGAGGATGGAGCCAAGTAATTCCTATGGTTGATATTAACCTACACTTTACTGGTGATTTCCATGCCATTGCTATGGCCAACAATTTGCTTGCAGCACTAATTGACAACAATATACAAAGTAAGAGTAAGAATTTAGGTATTGATCCACGTACAGTTATCTGGAAGCGTTGTTTGGACATGAATGATCGTGCCTTAAGAAACATTGTTACTGCCTTAGGAGGTAAAGCAGGTGGAGTTCCTCGAGAGACAGGTTTTAACATTACAGCTGCATCCGAAATTATGGCCATTTTATGTTTGTGTAAAAACATAGAAGACTTACAAGAGATGTGTGGGAATATATACATAGGGGATACTTATACTGGAAAACCTGTATATGCAAAGGAACTTAATTCATCTGGTGCCCTAACTGTTTTGTTAAAAGATGCTATCAAACCAAACTTAGTTCAAACACTTGAAGGCAACCCAGCAATTATCCATGGAGGTCCTTTTGCAAATATTGCTCAGGGAACCAATTCTATTATCGCTACAAAAATGGGATTAAGCTTAGGAGAATATGTCGTAACGGAAGCTGGTTTTGCTGCTGATTTGGGTGCAGAAAAATTCTTGAATATAAAATGTAGAAAAGCTAATTTATCACCCAAGGCTGTTGTGGTTGTAGTGACTATTCGAGCACTTAAGTATCATGGAGGAAAACCACTTAATAGCTTAACAGAAGAAGATTTAGATGCATTAGAGAAAGGAATTCCAAACTTAGAAAAGCATATTGAGAGTATAAAAAGTTTTGGATTACCAGTAGTAGTCTCTGTAAATGCTTTTAATAGCGACACAGAAGCTGAAAAAGCTCTAATTTACGCACATTGTGAAAAGTTAGGAGTACCTGTAGCCTTAAGTTATGGTTGGGCTGATGGTGGAAAAGGTTGTGTTAATTTAGCTAAAAAAGTAGTAACTGCTGTACAAAATTGCGACAAAAAATTTAAACCTACGTACAGTTTAGAAGACTCACCATTGACAAAAATAGAAAAAATATGTAGAAAGATATATGGAGCAAATAATGTAGTGCTAACCGCTAAAGCGAAAAGGCAATTAAAACGATTTGAAGATTTAGGCTACAGTAGCCTACCTATTTGCATGGCTAAAACACAAAAAAGTCTTAGCGACAATGAAAAGCTCATAGGTCGTCCAGAAAATTTTGACATACACATTCGTGAGCTTGAAATAGCAACTGGTGCTGGTTTCATTATTCCAATTGCAGGAAATATGCTCAGGATGCCAGGTTTACCATTAAATCCTTCTGCTGAGAATATTAAAATTGATGGTGATGGAACAATCTCAGGATTATTTTGACATAATAATTAATTCGTAATCAAACTAAACCCTTGGATTATTGTTATATCTTAAATGATACAGAAAGCTAAGTAATAAGCACAACTAATAATATCATATCTCTAAAGGTTTGTTGTCCTATGTTATTAAAAAATTAACATAATACTATATATAAAATATGTGCTTAAGTATAGGAATTAATTTCAAAAGTAAGTGTATGTTTACTCGTGTATTCTCTTACGTAAACTCTATTGGTAGATACTTTTACATAAATGCTAACATCAATTATATGTATTCTTAAAAAGGTATCTTAAAAAAGTGTTGTTTAACTTCATAAAATATGAATGATCCATTAAATATTTGTTTGTCTTGCGGATTTTGCTGTGACGGTACCTTGATTGGTTATGTGCAACTCGACAATGAAGAATTACCTGTTTTAAAAGAATTAATGGATATAGAGGATACAAATAATAAAGGTTTTTTTCTTCAACCTTGTAAAAACTATTGTGATGGTTGTAATATTTATTCCCAAAGGCCGAAACAATGTGACAATTTTAATTGTGGATTTTTAAAATCCTACGAGCAAAAGGAATTGGATTTTGATTCGGCTATTGAAATAATCAATTTAGTTAAACAAAAAAAAAATGAAATAGAAAAAAAACTTACTATACTAGATTTTAAACTGCACTCGAAATCATTTCATTTTAAAATGGTCGAATTAAAAAAATTATTGGTAAAAAAGAAATCTAAATCCTTATTAACACAAAATCATTTAGAATTAATGACAGACCTTGAGCAACTCGATGATTTAATGTCACAAAGATTTGGAGTCTCTTTATATTGAAAACAAAAGGTTTTTTTGCTGAATAAAAAATAATCATATTAGCTATTTCGATTTATCATTAAACATAACTTATATATTACTATGAATAATAAAATTTTAAAATCACTTACTGTATTTCTTTTTTTGCACTTAACAATTAGTGCACAAGAATTTAACAAAACAAACTACCCTTTAAAAGCAGATGTAGAGACAATTGATGGCATTATTAAAGCCTATTATGATGTTATTTCTGGTCCAGCAGGGCAACCAAGGGATTGGGGAAGAGACATGTCTTTACACCACCCAAATGCTTTAATATCAGTTACTGGAAAGGATAAAAACAATAAACCTTATATTATATCTCAAAATTTATCCGATTACCATAAAAGTTTTGGAGTTCCTAAATTTGGTTTTTGGGAATATGAAATCAAAAGAGAAATGCAAACGTTTGGTAATATTACTCATGTTTGGACCACCTATGAAACAAAAAAAGAAAAAAACGGACCAGTTACAGAAAGAGGTATAAATAGTATTCAATTATACAATGATGGAAATAGATGGTGGATTCTTTCTTGGATGTTTGATAGTGAGAGAACTGATAATCCAATACCTAAAAAGTACAATTAAATAATAAATGATTTATTAACCTTTTCTACTAGAAAGAAAAGAACGAAGCTTAACAAGATATAAAACAAATACTCACTTTACTCCTATCTAAAAAGTAAATGTTTCTTTACTCATGGGAATTCAACCAGGAATTCATTTGATAGGCATTAGCTATAATTAAAAAATATGAATAGAAATAAAGTAAATAAAGTTTGGAATGAGTTTTCTAAGTTAAATAACATAGATTTAAAATATAAAGAACGCAGTCTACGTGACATGATTCAATCCAATTATTTAATTAATTATACAAATGAAGTAGCCACCTTTAGTTTTATTGGAATATTATCGAAATCAACAGAAGGTAATAATACTGATAAAACATCTATAATAGTAGAATATAAAAATAGGCTAGATATAAATAATTTTGACCTTAAAAACACTAATAAAATTAAGAGTCTATTTTCTAAAGACAAAGCAACTGATTTTGAAAAAAATCTTTTAAAAAAACTTAAACTATTTAAAGGTAATAACATTACTTTGAAAGATAATTTTATTAGAATTGATACTGATCATATCTTTTCTACTATAGATGATTTTGAACATGTAACAGATTTGGTATCGAAATTAAAAACTGCAGGTAACAATATATAAAACACCTTTTATGTTGAGTTATAATATTTAAAAGGGAACATATATTTATTCGAGATTTTATTGATCTAAAATCCAGTTAACCGATACTTTATATAAACTATGTAGCTAATTAAAAAAATGGGAAAGAAACTAGATTATATTACTTCAGAATTAAAGGATTTCATAAAAAATCAAAAAATGTTTTTTGTTGGAACAGCCGCTGAGGAAGGAAGAGTTAATATTTCTCCAAAAGGAATTGATACTTTTAGAGTATTAGGAGATAATAAGATTATTTGGTTAAATTTAACTGGTAGTGGTAATGAAACCGCCGCACACTTATTAAAAAACGACAGGATGACTATTTTATTTTGCGCCTTTGAAGGAAAGCCATTGATATTAAGGCTTTATGGTACTGCAAAAATTTATCACCCAAGAGATCAAGAATTTGATAAGTATTTAAATTTATTCCCAACTACAGCTGGTTCTAGACAAATAATAGAATTAAATATTGATTTGGTTCAAACATCATGTGGATATTCTGTTCCTTTTATGGATTTTAAAGAAGAGAGAACAACCTTAAATATATGGGCAGAAAAACAAGGAAATGATAAAATTGAAAAATACTGGGCTGAAAAGAATACCCAGAGTATTGATGGTTTTGAAACAAAGATTTTAGGTAAATGACAGAACTAGATACAACAACACCCTTAAATCATACTGATTTAATTATTAATTAAAAGTAAGTACATTTTGACAAACATTAATTTTTAAATCAGTTTTCCTTAACTACAGCCTCACACAGTGCCAAAGTTTCTTTCACATCATTTAAAGTAGTCCTTGGATTAATTAAACACATACGTAATACTACTTGCTTCTGCAACACAGTAGTTACTAGTAACGCTTCCCTAGATTCAACTACTTGCTTAGATATAAACTGATTTATAGCATCTAATTCTTTTTCAGTGTATTTGTTTCCTATAGGATTATATCTAAAATTAATCACTGCCAAAGTCGCAGGTGAAATTACCTCCCAATTTGAGCTTTTACGTAACATCTCCTCAACTTGATCAGCTAAATCAATATTATAGCTTACCGCTTTTTTAAAAGCTTTTAATCCGAATGTTTTTACAGACATATAAAACTTTAAAGCTCTAAAACGTCTAGTTAATTGTATTCCATGATCATAAAAATTAATTTCTGAAGCATTACCCTCAATATCTCTTAAGTACTCAGGCTTCTCACTAAAGGTATTACTCAACCAATTATGATTTCTTACTAATAAACATCCCATTTCATAAGGTTGATACATCCATTTATGAGGATCAATAGTTAAAGAATCCGCTTTTTCAATTCCTTTTAATAACTGACTTCCCTTTTTTGATAGAATGGCTGCTGCTCCATAAGCTCCATCAATATGAAACCATAACTTTTCGGTTTTACAAATAGCAGCAATTTCATTTAACGGATCTACTGTACCAGTATTTGTTGTACCTGCAGAAGCTATAATACAAAACGGCTGTAATCCCTCTAATCTATCTTTAGCAATGGCGTTTTTCAGTTTGCTAATTGCCATTTTAAATTCTAAATCAGTAGGTATAATACGTATTTGTTCCTTTTTAAACCCTAAAACTCTAATAGCTTTTATGTTGGATGAATGTGCTTGATCTGACATATAAATAATGGCTTTGGAAAAATCATCACCACAACATTGTCTTCTTGCGGTAACCAAAGCTGTTAAATTAGCCATAGAACCTCCACTAGTAAATAAACCTCCACCTTTTTTTGCTGGAAATTTAAAAAGTTTCAATAGCCAGTTCATAGTTACTATTTCCAATTCAGCTGCTGCAGGAGATGCAGCCCATCCACCAGAAAAAATATTGAAACCAGTAGCTAAAGTATCTGCCATAACACTGACGTAATTACTTGGTCCTGGAACAAAAGAATATGACTTTGGGTGCGATACTATATTACTATTTGGTAATACTTTATCTATTACAAAATCTAATACTTCTTTAGCATTACTAGACTCCTCTGGAGCGCTTTCTAAAAACAAATCATCCATTTCCTGTCTGGAAGCAATAGCAACAGGTTTTTTTGTATTCTGTGTATCAAAATGATCTACAATAGTATCTATTATCTGATATCCCAATTGTTTCATTTCTTCCTTACTCAACTCTAATTTATGCGAATCCTCCATAACAAATACTTTATGTTTGTTCTATTGCAAAAGTACAGCTAATAAAATAATATCAACTGATAATTGTCAGTAGTGCAACAATTTCGAGCAAAAACATATAAGCTGATGGATATCATATTTTCTATTACAAATTATGAGTAAATTTACTTGTTTAAATTTCTGATAAATGCAATCACTTATACAAAAATATAATATTCCAGGACCTCGCTATACCAGTTACCCTACAGTGCCATACTGGGACAAGGAAGGTATTTCAAAAGATTCATGGATTCAAACATTTCAACGTTCATTTTCTGAAAGTAATCAAGAAGAAGGTATTAGTTTATATATACACCTTCCTTTTTGTGAAAGTTTGTGTACTTTTTGCGCATGCCATAAACATATAACTAAGCGTCATGAGGTTGAAGAAGATTACATTAGTACATTAATAAAAGAATGGCAATTATATTTAGAGGTCTTGTTAGAGCGTCCTATTATTAAAGAGATTCATTTGGGTGGTGGTACACCTACGTTCTTTTCTAGTAGTAATTTAAAACGATTGATAGATGGGCTTTTTAAAAATGCAGAAAGACATCCAGAATATGAATTTAGCTTTGAAGGACACCCAAATAACACCACAAAAGAACAACTAGAAACCTTATACAACCTAGGTTTTACAAGAGTTAGTTTTGGCGTACAAGATTATGACCCGGTTGTACAAAAAGCTATTCATAGGGTACAACCGTTTGAAAACGTTCAACGCGTAACGCAAATGGCTCGTGAAATTGGCTACACTTCTATAAGTCATGATTTAATTTTCGGTTTACCTTTTCAATCTTTAGACAAAGTGAAAAGGACTATTGCTAAAACAAAAGAACTGAAACCAGATAGAATTGCCTTTTACAGTTATGCTCATGTACCTTGGATTAAAGGTGTTGGTCAACGTGGCTTTAATGAAACAGATTTACCACAAGATAAGGAGAAAAGAGAATTATACGAAAAAGGAAAACAATGGCTTCAAGAGGCAGGCTATATAGAAATTGGAATGGACCATTTTGCTTTAGCATCCGATAGTTTATATACAGCAACCCAAACCAAAACTTTACATCGTAATTTTATGGGATATACCGCCAATAAAACCCAATTAATGATTGGTCTAGGAATGTCAGCAATAAGTGATTCATGGTATGCTTTTGCTCAGAATGCTAAAACTGTAAAAGAATATCAACAACAAGTAAATAATAGAGAAATACCTGTTTTTAGAGGGCATTTATTGAGTGATGAAGATTTAATTATACGAAAACATATTTTAAATATTATGTGTCATTTTGAAACTTCATGGAACGACAAAGCTATGCAGTTTGAAAACATGGATACTTATTTAAAATTGTTATCCGAATTAGAAAACGATGGTTTAGTTGTAATAAATAAACAATCCCTTTCAGTTCCAGATGAAGCTAGAGCATATGTAAGAAACATTTGCATGGCGTTTGATGCTCATTTACAACGCAATAAACCAACAACAAAGTTGTTCTCTATGACCATATAAATTTCTACAACATTATAAAAACACAAAAAAGTCCTATTGGTTTAACTACATCAATAGGACTTTTTCACAACTACAAACTTAACTACTCACTACAGGCACATGTAGGGCAATTATCTTTACATATTTTTAATGGAATTTTACTTTTTACTATTTCAGTAAACCCACCATTTATATTTACAAGGTTTTTAAAGCCTAATCTATTTAAAATTGAAATAGCAATTACAGATCGATATCCACCAGCACAATACACATATTGTCCCTTATTTTTATCTTGATCGTTAGCGGATATATAAACCTGGTCTAGAGGTAAATTCTCCGCGTTTTTAATGTTGTTTTCATTGAACTCCCCTATTCTTCTAACATCCAAAAAGGAACAATTATCAATGAGCATTTCATTATCATCAGCTTCTAAGCATATAATTTCATTAATTTTTAAACCTCCTTTTTCCCAAGTTTCAACTCCTCCTTCAATAAATCCCAATACATTATCATATCCGATTCTGGATAAACGAGTTACTGCTTCTTCTTCTCTCCCCTCTGGAGTAATCAAAATAATTGGCTGGTTAATATTTTCTATTAAAACACCTACCCAAGGAGCAAAAGTTCCATCCAAACCAATAAAAATTGAATTAGAAATATGTTTAACTGTAAATTCTTTAGGGCTTCTTACATCTAAAAAAAGTACATCTTCTACAGCTAAATAATGATGATATTGATCTGCCGTTATAGCTGTTAATCCTTTAGTTAGGATATCGCCAATTGAAGTATTAATGGCTTTATTCATCATTACATTTTTAGGAAAATACTGTGGAGGAACCGCTAACCCATCTAATACTTGCGTTACAAATTCTTCCTTAGACAGCTCTGGATTTAAAGCGTAATTAACTTTCTTCTGGTTTCCTAAAGTATCAAAGGTTTCACTACTCATGTTTTTTCCACATGCCGATCCTTTACCGTGATTTGGGTATATAATAACATCGTTAGGCAGTTTCATAATAACATCTCGCAACGAATGATATAATTTTTCAGCTAAATCCTCTTTTGTTACTGAAGAAGAAACTGCCAAATCAGGTCTTCCTACATCTCCAATAAATAATGCATCACCAGAAAACAGACAATGTTCTTTTCCTGATTCATCAAACAATAAAAATGAAGAAGATTCAAGTGTATGCCCAGGTGTATGCAATAACTTAATGGTTACATTTCCTAATTTAAATTCTTCTTTATCTATCCCTTCATGGAAATCAAAATCGGCTGTTGCGGTAGGTCCATAAATAATTGTAGCACCAGTTTCCTTAGCCAAATCTACATGACCGGAAACAAAATCAGCATGAAAATGAGTTAAAAATATATACTTTATAGTAGCTTTATTCTCCTTAGCCATTGCTAAATAAGGTGCTATTTCTCGTAAGGGATCTATAATTGCAACCTCATCTTTTGAAGCAATATAATAAGTAGCTTCTGCTAAACATTTGGTGTATAATTGTTCTATTTTCATAGTTGATATTTTATACCCCAAATATAATTTTAAGCTACATTAATAACTATGACATTTATCAGCTCATATCTGAAGTCATTCTACTCTTTATTAATTAAAGCATTATCATTAATCACTTGTTTACAGCTCTATGAATTTAAATTTTTATAAAATCCTTATCAATATATCACCTACACTATAAGCTACTATTGCGGCAATCCCACCTAACAACAAAGTTTCAATTACTCCTTTTAAAGGATTACTTTTATTTACATATGTTTTTAATAAACCTATAACTAAAAAACCTAAGACCGTTAAACATGAGGAGACGAAAAATAAATTATAGGTTATTGGGCAAATATAATCTATGATATAGATAAGTATAGGAATAATTCCAATTGCAACGAAGGATACATAAGTTGTTGCTCCAACCCAAAAGGGTTTTTTAATATTATTATTGTTTAAATTAGTATTGTTATTTGTTTTTGTAGATAAGTAAGCTCCTACAGACATTGCAAAGCCATCTGCCAGTAGGTTAGCTAATCCAAGTACGATTATTATAGAACTATCTAAATTAGCACCAACAGAACCTGCAACAACAGCAAAGGTTGTTATACATCCATCAAACCCACCATATACAAATTCTCCAAGATAGGTTTCGAAATAATATAAAAAAGTGCTTTTTTTATCAGATACCTCCATTCATTATCAGTATATGTTATAATTTTTGATTCATATTTTTTTCTAATAAATAATAATCCACAATATAATCCCTTAATTGTTCTTTTGTAGTTTCTATAAAATAGGTTCCTGTATAAGATGGACAAACAACACAATCGTCAAAATAAAACCTAATTTGGTTCTCATCAATAGTAAAATTATTATTAAACATTTCAAAATCTCCTTCAGAAATTTCCCAACAATCATAATACATATCACCAGAATTAATATTAGATGTTATAATTTTGTTTAAATGTATTAAAATAGCTTGTTCTGAATTGGGTTTAAAATAATCTTTAAAATGTATAATTTTGGTTTTATTAAAATTATAGTTAACTGTTTTAAAACTAACATTACTATGCATCGTTTCAGAATAAAAATTTTCTATAACGAATACTGTACTTAAAATATTTCTATTTTCTTTAATAGCATAGTTTATCTTGCTTTTCTGCTTGCGAGTTTCAATAGAGTCACACAATGGTATAAACTCTTCATTTTCTCGCATTAGAGAGATGGTTTTATCGACTAATTCATTTTTTATATAGCGATTAAAATTAGAATAGTTAGCCCTTACCTCTTCATTTAAAATTGGGTAATAAAAATCTAAAACAGTTTTTTCATTATCTTGTACTATATGCTTTTCTAAAACAATTTTTTTAGGTTTTTCGGCTGATATAATAACATCTAACTGTAAAATTTTATTAGAAGATTTTTCATTTCCATTCTTTTTATTACTAATAGAATCGTTGCTGATTTCTTTTCCTACCTCCTCTTTTTCAATGATTTCATTTTCATGAATAGCGTTTTGTTTACACCCCAATGTTATTAATAAAGCTATTGACAAAATTGTTCTAAATTTCATGATATAAGTTTGATCTAAAATAATACAATTATTTCATTTTTGATATGATAAATATCGTGAGTTAAAAGAAATTATTTTATTATCTTTAGTTAACTAACTGATCATCAATATGAAAAAAATACTTTATAATACCGACTTTTCTGACTGTTCAATAAATGCATTTGTTTATGCATTGCACTTAGCAGATCAATTTGATGCTGAAATTATTACGTTGCACACCTATACCAGGCCTGTAATTGGATCGATGTACTTACCCAACACCTATCAAAATATTTATGCACATCTAGAAACTGATGAATTTGATATGTTTAAAGATACCTCTAAATTATTACATATAATTGCAGAGAATCATCAAAAAGGGCATATTAAAAATACGTTTTTAATGGTTGAAGAAGATACCATTAATGGAATACTACAAACCATCAAGAAAGAGAATGTTGATATTGTAGTTATGGGAACCAAAGGCGCTTCTGGCTTAAAAGAAATTTTTATGGGATCAGTTACAAGTCATATTATGGAGAAATCTCCTTGTCCTGTATTAGCAATTCCTGAAGAATCAGATTATGGTAATGGTTTGAAAAACATATTATTTACCTCTGATTTTTTTCCAGAAGAAATTTCTTCTTTAAAATATGCTCTAGATTTATCTGATAATTTAAATGCACATTTTGAATGTATCAACACTGCTGTAGACTATAATGATTATAAAGATAAATTAATTAATGACTGGAAAGAAAAGTTACAATTCACTAAATATAAAGATGTAAACTTTTCTATTATAGATACTAACTCAATAGAACAGATAAGCGAATACATTAATAATCAACAAATAAACTTACTAATTACAACCATTTATAACAACAGTTTTATAGAAGCATTATTTCATTATAGTTTTGCCAAGCGCTTAGCTCACCATTGTACCATACCTATTTTAACTGTTCCAAGTACTAGAAAATGTGAAGAAATTTAATAAAATTAACAAACCCGATAATAATGTCATATTAGCGGGTTTGTTATGAAATAAACCTAATACTGCTTCAATAAATAGTTTATTAAATCTGTAGTGGTTACAATACCAATTAACTTACCATTTTCTTCAACTGGCAATGCATGAAAATTTTCTTTTGCCAAAATTTGAGCTACATCATAGATAGAGTCCGAAGTTTTTACTGTAGTTACATTTCTAACCATTACTTGTTTTAAGCTAAACATATTATAAACAATAGTATCTACATGATCTTCCTCTTCATAAACGGCATCGGCAAAACTTATACGTAATAAGTCAGTATAGCTCAAAATACCTTCTATTTTATTATTATTAACAACAGGTATATGCCTTATATTATGCTTTTTAAAAAGCTCTTCAGCTTTCTCTAAAGTATCATTTAAATTTAGTAAGACTAAATTACTAGTCATAATGTTTGAAACGGGAACTCTTTTTTTCATAGTGAAAATAATTTTGTCTTTTGTTAAAAAGAACATTAATGATTAATTTTAATAGAGGTTTACATTATTATCTTCTACTGTAAAGTTCATGAAAAACTAGGTGAATTACTATGATAAAAATCAGTGAATTCAGATAATTTAATCAACTAAAATAGCCTGTTCTGGTAATATAAATAAAGGTGTTTTTAAATGATAACTTACCTTACGTATATGTGAACTGTTTATTAATTTTTGTAATAACGTTTTTTCTTTTTTTATCATAATTAATAAATCAATTTGTAAAAACTCTAGTAAGCAACTAAGTGCTTGATCTAAAGGTAAACTAGTAACTTTGTGTGTAGAATTATTAAACGGTTCTAATAATTTATCTAACTCAATTTTATTCAATAACTGTTCTTTACTATATTCAGTTTGATTTTCATCAGCATATATAGTGTACACTAACGGAATAAAAGACTTTAACATATTTAGCAAAGGTTGTAATGTTTCAGGCAAATAATCTACTTTATAATCTACCGAGAAAAGAACCTTCTCTATTGGTATAAAAACACTTCCTTCTGGTATAGCCAAAATTGGAATATCTATTTTATTAATCACTTTTGCCGCTGTACTACCCAATAAAACCTGTTTAGCTCCTGTTGCTCCGGTTGTCCCCATTACTAACACTTCAATATGTTCTTTTTCACAATATTTAGTAATAGCATCAAAAAAAGGATCAAACAAATACTCCGCTCTAAACTGATGATTATCATTTGTATTTAAATTATTAACCCGCTCTAATAATTCTCCTAACTTCTTTCTTGAATTACCTAATAAAGCTGATTGCATATTTTCTCCTGGAGTACTAGTCATTAAATCATCTAGCATTAACCCTCTACTATCTTTAATATGCAACAAGTTAAAATTTACTTCCTCATTCACAAAAAAATTCATAGCATATAGAATTGCTTGAAAAGAGTTTTCTGAAAAGTCTGTTAATAATACAATTTGTTTCATTCCTTATATCCTATTTATTAATTTTACCTATAGCACAACTAATATATGATTTGGCCTTCAAGCCTAATGAATTTTCATCATCAATAACCGGATAACCTAAACTTTTTAATTTTTGATAAACCGCTTTCCCATCAGCCTCAGTTAAGTAACTAAATGACACTTCTGAAGTTTCTGCATTTATTTGAATATCACTTATATTATCTAAGCCGTTTAAACTACTTATAATTGTATGAGCACATCCACCACACTTTAAATTCTGTATTGCTTTTGTAATTTTCATTTTGTTTAATAATTATATATAAAGTTAAGCATTTTCGTTCGAGATGATACTGATATATATCAGTGAAATAAAGTAAAAAAAGTATTAAATTTATATAAACACCCATCGTAATGGTTAAATCTATCCAAATTTTTAAGCAAGTACGGTCTTTTATCATAGAGATTGGAGCACTTACCTATTTTGGAATTCGTTTTTTTAAATCACTCTTTAAACCTCCTTTTGAATTTAAAGAGTTATTACGACAATGCTACCTAATTGGATATAAATCTTTGTTTTTAGTTAGTTTAACAGGGTTTATTATTGGTTTAGTTTTAACCTTACAAACTCGGCCCACTTTATTAGAATTTGGAGCAGCATCTTGGATGCCATCCATGGTAGGCATTTCCATCATACGTGAAATAGGACCTATGATAACAGCTTTGGTTTGTGCAGGAAAAATAGGTTCGAGTATCGGAGCTGAATTGGGATCTATGCGTGTTACAGAACAAATTGATGCAATGGAAGTTTCTGGTACTAATCCGTTTAAATACTTAATAGTTACACGTGTTTTAGCCATTACATTAATACTTCCTTTACTAGTTATTATAGCAGACTTTTTAGCTTTATATGGTTCTTTTTTAGTAGAACATTTTAAAGGTAATGTTTCCATACAACTTTACTTTAATGAAGTAATTGACGCGTTAAAATTTGAAGATGTTTTTCCTGCAACTATCAAAACATTCTTTTTTGGTTTTGCAATAGGACTAGTGGGCTGTTTTAAAGGCTTTTATTCTAAAAAAGGTACAGAAGGAGTTGGTTATGCAGCAAACTCTGCTGTAGTGCTCTCTTCTATCTTATTATTTATTTTAGACTTTATAGCTGTATTTGTAACCGATATATTTTTTGAGTTATGAAAACAATATCCGATACATACCCGAAGGCACTTGAAATTAAAAACTTATTTAAAAGTTTTGGGAGTAACACTGTACTAAATGGTTTTAACTTAATACTAAAACAAAGAGAAATATTGGTGGTTATGGGGAAATCAGGATGTGGTAAATCGGTAATGCTAAAAACTCTAGTAGGGCTTATTGAACCAGACACGGGATCAATTCATGTTATGGGAAAAGATATTGCCATTCTTACCGAGGAAGTATTAGATGAACTACGTGCCGATATTGGGTTTCTTTTTCAAGGGAGTGCTTTATATGATTCTATGACAGTACGAGAAAATTTAGAGTTTCCCTTAAGACGACACACTCATAAAATGAATAAAAATATTGATATTGAAACTTTGGTAATTAATGCTTTAGATGATGTTGGCCTCGTTGACACAATAGATTTAATGCCAAGTGAATTATCAGGAGGTATGAAAAGAAGGGTGGCATTAGCCAGGGCACTGATTTTAAAACCTAAAATAATATTATATGATGAGCCTACAAGTGGATTAGATCCAATTACCTCAAAGGAAATTATTATCTTAATGAAAAAAATACAGCAAAAATATAATACATCATCTATAATTATTACTCATGATGTAGATTGTGCAAGAGCAATTTCAGATAGGATGATTTTATTAATCAACGGTATTAACTATACTAATGGAACCTATCAAAAATTGATACAATCCAATGATCCTGAAGTTAAAGCATTTTTTAAGCACTAATTATGAAACAAAAAACAAACAAACAGAAATTAAGATTAGGCCTTTTTATAATTGGAGGTACATTATTATTTATTATTTCTATTTATGCTATTGGACAAAAACAAAACTTATTTAGTAATTCATTTATTATAAAAACTGAATTTAATAATATTAATGGATTACAAAAAGGGAGTAATGTCCGGTTTTCTGGAATTGATATCGGTACTGTTTCAACTATACAAATGTTTAATGACTCTATTATAACGGTAGAAATGAATATTGAAGAAAGTATAACCCAACATATTAAAAAAAATGCTATTGCTTCAATTGGCTCAGATGGACTAGTTGGTAATATGCTCATTAATATTTTTCCAAGGCATGGAAATTCAGCACCCATTGAAAAAGGAGATATCATTGAATCTTATAGTAAAGTTAGTGCTGACGAAATTCTAAACACGCTGAGTGCTACAAACGAAAATGCTGCTATATTAATGTCTAATTTAATAAAAATAACAAATAGGATAAACGATGGTAAAGGTACTTTAGGCATATTGTTGAATGATACCATAATGGCAAATAATTTAAAACAGTCGATTCAAAACCTTAATACCATAAGCAATGAAGCTAATAATTCTATAAACGAGTTTAATACAATTTTAAAATCATTTAAAAAAAATGAAAACAGTATTGCAGGAATTTTATTGAATGATACCATTTCAGGAAAACAATTTAAAAACACTTTAAGCACCGTTAATTTAGCAAGTAAAAGACTAGATAGTACTGTTAATAATTTAAATCAATTAATTAAGGATATCAACTCAAGTGATGGTGCTATAAACTATATAACTAAAGACTCCGTACTGGTTAATGATTTAAAAAGATCAATAAACAACATTAATGAAGGTACTTATAAGTTTAATGAAAATATGGAAGCACTCAAACATAACTTCTTATTCAGAAAATATTATAAGAAAAAATAAAAAAAAGGATTGTTTGATATTCCGTAGACACCAAACAACCATATTAGAATTAATAAATATTTGAATATGTACTTTTATAATTTCCCTAAGTAAGACATATATTTAATTCTAAATTACAAATTTCTAAAATCATGCATTACCAATACTGGAACTTTTGTATGATATGTAATATTTTTTACTAATGGACGTGAAAATAAATTATCCAAAACAGTGTGTTTTTTATTAATAAAAGCAATCATATCTATACTTTTATCAGCTACGAAGTTACTTATAGCAAGTTCTTTTTCTTCATCTTCTATATCATGAAATGTATGGATAACATCTTCAAAATATTCATTTAACATGTTCTTATGCCTTAACTGATTTTCATCTAACTGATGTTCATTATCAATATGTAATATTCTAATACTAGCGCTACTTTTCTTGGACAATTCTCTTAAATAAGCTAACTCTCTTTTCTTAAAATGAGTTTTATAACTACTTGGAAAAACAATTTCATTTAATGAAGAGAATTTTGCGTTTTTTGGTACAACTAAAACGGGGCAATTACGTGATTTTTCCATTACCTGAACTGCTAAGCTGCCATAGACAATACGTTTCATCCCTGTTTCTCCTTTGGTCCCCATTATAACCAAATCTACATCATAATCCTCAATGGCTTTCTTTATAGAAATTAAAGGATCTTCATATGAAGCAATAGTCTCAAAAATATGATTTCCAGTTAACCCCTTATTATGAATAAACTTTTTTACTAATTCAATTAAATCATTATCGATTTCCTTCTTTTTAGCATCAAAAACATTCATTTCAAAATGTAACATTTGCAAACTATCAACATCATAACTTGGCATTGAAAAAGCATTTAAAATATAAAATTGACAGAAATCATTTTTATATAAATCCAAAGCATAATTTATAGCATTTAAGGAATTATTAGAAAAGTCTGTTGGTAATAATATTTTCTTTCTCATAACTAACGCATTGGTTTTAAATAAATTACTTTAATAAAGTTACGAAGAATTTAGCTAATATATTATGATAAATATCAATTCAAGTCATTCATTAAATGAGTATATTTATATATAGAAATACTCATGACAAATTCTTTTAAATCTATTATAAATACTCAAACACCAGTTCTAATTGATTTTTTTTGCCACTTGGTGTGGTCCGTGTAAAACTTTAAGCCAAATACTTGATAGTCTTAAAAATGAATTAGGTTCTAATATTAAAATAATAAAAATTGATGTGGATAAAAATCAACAACTCGCCAAAAAAAACAATGTAAAAGGGGTTCCTACTTTATTATTATTCAAAAATGGAAAACAAGTATCGAGACAATCTGGTATTGTTTCAAAAAACGATTTAATACAAGTTGTAAATTCTAATTAATAATGAACATTAACCAATATATAGACCATACTATACTAAAACCTACGACCTTGATTACAGATATAGAAAAACTATGTAAAGAGGCAATTACTCATAATTTTTATGCCGTTTGTGTAAATAGTTGTTATGTAAGCTTAGCTAAGGGAATTCTTAAAAATAGTCCTATAAAAATTGTAAGTGTGATAGGTTTTCCTCTTGGAGCCAACACAACCAAATCAAAAATATTTGAAGCAAATGATTGCATAAATATTGGAGCTACAGAAATAGATATGGTATTAAACATAAGCTTATTAAAATCAGGTTCTTATAAATTTGTAGAAGATGAAATTTCAGCAATCAAAAAAACTATCGGATCCAATACACTAAAAGTAATTTTTGAAAATTGCTATTTAACTAAAGACGAAAAAATAACAGCCTGTAAAATAGCACTTAATGCAGGTGCAGATTTTATTAAAACATCTACAGGATTTGGAATAGAAGGAGCAACTGTTGATGATATTAAGCTCATGAAAAATACTATTAAAGATCAAATAAAAATTAAAGCTTCTGGAGGGATTAAAGACTTTGAAACTGCAAAAAAATATCTCGATTTAGGAGTAAGTAGAATTGGGACTTCTTCTGGAGTAACAATTATGAATCACAAAATAAAATTATGAGCATACATATAGAAGCCAAAAAAGGAGATATTGCAGAAACTGTTTTGTTACCAGGAGATCCGATGCGAGCTAAATGGATTGCTGAAACTTTTTTAGAAGATATCGTTTGCTATAATAAAGTAAGGGGCATGTATGGATACACGGGGTATTACAACAATCACAGAATATCTGTTCAAGGAACGGGAATGGGGATTCCCTCCTCTTTAATTTATTTTCATGAATTGATTAACGATTATGAAGTTAAAAATTTAATTCGAGTTGGTTCTGCTGGCTCATATCAAAAAGATATTAACGTCAGAGATATAGTTATAGCAATGGCAGCTTCTTCCACTTCAGGGATTAATAATTCTCGATTTTTAAATGCTGACTTTGCTCCTACGGCAAATTTTGAATTATTTATGAAAGCTGCACTTTATGCTAAAGAACACAATATCAATATTAAAGCGGGAAATATATTATCGGCAGATGAATTTTATAGCGATGATTTTAATGACTATAAAAAATGGAGTGATTTTGGAATTTTGTGTGTAGAAATGGAAACTGCTGGACTATACACAATAGCGGCAAAGCATCAAGTGAATGCGTTATCAATTTTAACGATATCGGATTCATTGGTAACTGGTGATAGAACTAGTGCTGAAGAGCGAGAAAAAAGTTTTAACGCTATGATAGAGATGGCTTTAAATTCAATATAATTATGCAAAAAGATAAATACAAAGTTTTCTTTCAAAAAACAGGAAAGGTTTTATTTGCTATAGCAATGGCAGATAGAAAAATTGCGCCAAAGGAATACGAAGCTTTACAAGGTTTAATTCAAGAGGAGTGGAAATTATCTTTTTTTGAGGAAAATGGACTAAAAAATATTAAGCAAATGAAAAATGTTTTTGATTGGATGATCGAAAACCCAAAATTAGGAGATGAAATTTTAGCTGAATACAAAGAGTTTAAAAATGAGAACCTAGCGCTTTTTACACCAGGAATAAAAGATTTTGTTTATAAAACAGCTAATAGAATAGCAGGCAGTTATGCCAATAAGAATAAATCTGAATTAATTATTTTAGCAAAACTTCATTTTATCTTAAAAGATTAATCAAACACTCGTTTAAGTTTGAATTTTTTCTTTTGATTATCCTTGAAAATTTCTACGTGGCATACATTGGTATCATTTTCATCTATCAGAAGTTTTATTTTATATGTTTTTCCTGAATCGGAATTATAAATACTACCCCCTGATAATTCTCTATCCTTAAAATTTAAATTCTTTAAAATAACTAACCCTACAATAGCTCTTTTTCTAAGGGTTACGTTTGGGTTATTATTATCTAAACCATTTCTGTTATATAGAGGAAAAACAGAACGTTGAATAATTCTTCCTTCAAAAATATCTCCTTGTCTATATATTTCAATTACAGAACCACCTGTTAATTTCCATTTCCCTAAATACGTATCAGGACTTATAGAATTCACAAATAAGAGGAATATAATTACTGCAGAAAACTTCATTAAAAACAAAACTACTATAAGTAACTATATAAATGAAAAAATTAATGACATAATTTTGGATTTACAGAAAGGAACAAACTATTATCCGCAGGGGACACATAGGGGATGCCCAATCCTAAACCTCTAATTATAAATAGCACGCCTATAACTACTACAAATACAGGGATTGCTTTCTGTAGTTGGTTTCTAAATGTATTGGGAAAAGCGTCTTTTACATATATCAATACGCTTAGTAAAGGTACTGTACCTAATCCATACAAAAACATATATAAGGTAGATTTAAATAGGCTTTCCATAGCAATAGCACCAACAAGTGCTAAGTACACCATACCACAAGGTAGAAATCCATTAAAAAATCCAATAGTAAAAATGGCGTAATAGGATTCTTTTTTGAGGTATAATCCCAAATGTAATTTTAAGGTATTTAATACTTTAGTTAATGGTGATATTTTAAACGTTAGTGTATGAATAATTTTAGGAAATACAATTAGTAAAATCATTATTACACCAATAATTATTGATAATTTCTGTTGTAACCCTGTTAGAAATAACCCTTTACCAACTAATCCGAATACTGTTCCTAATAAACTATAAGTAACGATTCTTCCTAAATGGTATAATATAATTTGAAAATGTTTTTTAGTGGTATTTGTTTTGCTAACAGGTAATATCATAGCTATAGGGCCGCACATACCAATGCAATGCAAACTACCCAATAAACCTAGTATGAATCCTGCGAAAACCATTTATAACATAACTTCTTTTTTAACTAAATAGGCTGTTCCTTGATGTGTGAAATCTACTATAATGTCCCAACGACCACCAACAAGATCTTTTTTCGGTAAAAATAAGATGTTGGAAGAAATCGATAAAGGAATTTCTATATCCATTTTCTTGTTAGATGGTCGATACAGGAACACTTTTCCTTGAATATCTTTTGGTTGTAATTCTGAAGGGAATACTATTGATATTCCTTCTACTTTTTGTTCAAGTTGAATAGGTGCACTGAGTAACTTTAAATTTTGCTCTTTATCAATTTCTTCTTGAAAAACCAATTCATTTTTATAATATTCTGTAGCTACTAAATCATGATCGTATTTTGAATTAACAGACATTTTTATGACGAAAAACAAAATGAATGACATAAATGCGACTATGGCTATTACGATAGATGTTCCCCAGTTAATTTTCATAGTTTTTATTTTATTTAAATCTTCTTGGTCCAAGAAAATTTGTAGATGTTGTTTCTATTTGTTTACCATTAGCAAACACGCCTACTTTAATTTTTTCTCTGTCCTTATGCAATTCACTTTTCGGAATTTCTACAAACAACGTTCCTGAAGCTAAGTTTTGAGCTTCTAATTGTATCCCAGATAACCCAACAACTTTTATTTCTCCTTTATGGGATAATAATTTAAACTCTATGTCTTCGATATTTTCACTTGTCTTATTTACTAGTTTATATCGAAAAACATTACTAATAATGTTATTTGCCTTTTTCTCGTATAATTGCCCTGGTAGTTTAATAAGCGAGGCTTCAATATCATTTCGTAGAAACAACATAACCGTCATTATTCCTATAAGTACTACTAAAACTACAGAATAAGCTTTATTCCTTGCTGTAAATAACACTTTTTCTCCTTTACTAATATTATCTTCTGAATCATAACGGATCAAGCCTTTTGGCAAGTTTACTTTCTCCATCATAAAATCGCAAGCATCAATACAGGCAGTACAATTAACACACTCTAATTGGGTACCATTTCTTATATCAATCCCAGTTGGACAAACCTGTACACATTGATCACAATCTATACAATCTCCTTTACCACTTTCAGGTCTATCTTCATTCTTTTTAAACTTAGCTCTTCCCTCCTGCTTTTCCCCTCTAACATAATCATAAGCTATATTAATTGTTTTGTTATCAAGCAATACTCCTTGTAATCTCCCATACGGACAAGCTATAATACATACTTGTTCTCTAAACCAAGTAAATACCATAAAGAATATAGTTGTGAAAATTAACAAAGCAATTAGTGTACTAATGTGCTTCATAGGTTCTACAAAAATGTATTGTAACAATACGTCACTTCCAATAAAATACGCTAGAAATACATTAGCGATAACAAAAGAAATGATAAAAAATATGACATATTTTAAACTACGTTTTCTTATTTTTTCAGCAGTCCACGATTGTTTGTCAAGTCTAATTTGGGCTCCTCTATCACCTTCTATAGCATACTCTATTTTTCTGAAAACCATTTCCATAAAAATAGTTTGTGGACAAACCCATCCACAAAATATTCTACCAAATATTACTGTAAACAAAACCACGAAAATCACCCCGATAATCATCGCCATAACGACTAAATGAAAATCTTGTGGCCAGAAAGGCAAACCAAAAATGTTGAATTTTCTTTCTAATACATTAAACAGTAAAAACTGATTTCCATTGACTTTTATAAAAGGAAAAGAAAATAAACACAATAATAAAAACCAACTTATTTGTGTACGGTATTTATAAAATCTCCCAGAAGGTTTTTTAGGATATATCCATTGACGTTTACCATCATCGGTAATAGTCCCAATGGAATCTCTAAATACATCTTTTCCTTGTTCAGCCATTTAACTTAATTATTGCCCTATCTGTAAAGTATCTACTGGAGTAGTATTTTTTACTTCTTCTTTAATATTTGTAGTCTTATCTACCCATATTTCACCTTCTGCTATTTTAGCACCTGAAGGGTTTGTACCTGCTAAAGTGGTTATGTAAGAAGCTACTTGTTGAATGTCAAAAGATTTCAATCCGTTTTTAGACCAAGGTTCCATACCTTTTCCTGGGCGTCCTCCTTCAGAAATTGTTTTAAATATATTATTTATTCCTCCACCTAAAACCCAGCTGTCATCGGTTAAGTTAGGCCCAATACTTCCTCCACCATCTGGTTTATGACAAACTGCACAGTTTTGAATAAATATTTCTTTTCCTTTTGCTATATCAGAAGGATCTGTAAGAATACTAGCTGTACTATAATCTACTAAATTCTTAGCTGTCTTTTTATATTCTGCAATGTCTATTTTAGCCTGAGCCATTTCTGTTTCAAACTCTTCAGCTTGGGTTTCACCACCAAACACATGATACTTTGCCATGTAGACTACTGCAAAAACAATGGTAGCATAGAAACCCCATACCCACCATGGTGGTAAGGCATTATCTAATTCCTTAATACCATCATAATTATGGTTCAAGATAATTTCATCTTCTTGATCTATTGGCGTTGCATTAGTTGCTTCTTTATAAAACTTAGAAATCCAAGAAGGTTTATTCGCTGCTGATTCCAATTTAGCCTTTTGTTCTTCCTCAGTAAGTAATCGCCAAGCAATAGTATTAATAGCTGCATTACACGCTTCAAAAATAATGATCACCAATAATATTAAAGCAAGTAAACCTAATACTTCAGGATACTTCATGAAAGCTGGTAATTCACCAGAATCAATAAAATACTCTAATAATAATGCTGATCCAAAAAAGAAGACCGGAATTCTTATATATGCTGGAAAATATTTTTTCATAATTGTAGTATATTTTAATGATCTAATGGTAATTGACTTACTTTATCGATGTACGTTTTTTTAGATTTAATAACCCACCAAAACAGCGCGATAAAAAAACTAAAAAAGATCAATAACGACATGATTGGATAAATTTCTATCCCATCAATGGTTTCCATGTGATGTTTTATAAACTTTAACATAGTTCTTATTTATTAATTTGAACAGTTTCTTTTACTTTAATATCAGTACCTAAACGCTGTAAATAAGCTATTAATGATATTATTTCTCTATCTTTCAATGGAACAAAACTACTTCCTGATTCTGCTTGTTCTTCGGCAAACGAAGCTTTTATATCATCATTAGTTAATAAATCATTAGCTATTTCAGATGCTTGCTTTTCTATTATACTAACTACATTTGCAAGCTCTTCATCCGTATATGGAACTCCTAGAGTAACCATCGCTTCCATTTTAGTTTTAGTTAAAGAATAATCTTGCTTATCTGAAATTAACCAAGGGTAACGAGGCATAATAGATTTTTCTTCAATAGCCTGTGGATCATACATATGATTAAAATGCCATACATTAGATTTTTTACCTCCTTCACGATGTAAATCTGGCCCAGTACGCTTAGACCCCCATAAGAATGGATGATCGTAAACAAACTCTCCAGCCTTAGAATACTCACCGTAACGTTCAACTTCAGACCTAAATGGCCTAATCATTTGTGAGTGACATGACACACAACCCTCTCTTATATAAAGATCTCTACCTTCTAATTCCAAAGGAGTATATGGTTTAACACTTGATATTGTTGGTATATTTGAATCTACCATTATAGTAGGTACTATTTGAATAATTCCTCCAATTAAAATTGCTACTGTTGCTAGTATAGATAATTGAACTGGCTTACGCTCTAACCAAACGTGGAATGTTTCTCCTCTTAATCTCCCCTTACTAATTTTCTGTAATGCTGGCGCTTCCGCTAATTCATCAGTTACTTCAGAACCCGATTTTACAGTTCTAACCATATTCACAAGCATAACAATTGCTCCAAGAATATACATAGACCCTCCTATCATACGCATCCAATACATAGGCATGATTTCTACTAAAGTATCCACAAACGTATATACTAGTGTTCCTTCTGGAGAAAATTGCTTCCACATTTCTGCTTGTACAAATCCAGCTACATACATAGGTAATGCATATAGAATAATACCTAATGTTCCTAACCAAAAGTGTGTATTTGCTAATTTTATAGAATGTATTGTAGTTTTAAACATTCTTGGTACTAACCAATAAATCATCCCGAAAGCCATAAATCCATTCCAAGCTAAAGCTCCAACATGTACGTGAGCAATAATCCAATCAGTATAGTGAGCAATTGCATTTACGTTTTTCAAGGCTAACATAGGCCCTTCAAAAGTCGCCATACCATATCCTGTAATAGCTACAACAAAAAATTTCAATACCGGATCTACTCGTACTTTATCCCAAGCACCACGCAAGGTTAACAATCCGTTTATCATACCTCCCCAAGATGGAGCTAATAACATTATTGAGAATGCAACACCTAAATTTTGTGCCCAATCTGGTAAAGCTGTATATAATAAGTGATGTGGACCTGCCCAGATATAAATAAATATTAATGACCAAAAATGCACGATTGATAGTTTATAAGAATAAACAGGCCTATCTGCTGCTTTAGGCACAAAATAGTACATTAACCCTAAAAATGGAGTTGTTAAAAAGAAGGCTACAGCATTGTGTCCATACCACCATTGTACCAAGGCATCTTGAACTCCTGCATAAACAGAATAACTCTTTAAAAAAGAAACAGGTAGCTCTATATTGTTAAATATATGTAATACCGTAACGGTAACAAAAGTTCCTAAATAAAACCAAATAGCAACATATAAATGACGCTCTCTACGTTTTAATATAGTCCAAATCATGTTTACTCCAAAAGCAACCCAAACTAAAGCAATAGCAATATCAATTGGCCATTCTAATTCAGCATATTCTTTACTTGATGTATAACCTAATGGTAAGGTAATTGCTGCTGCAACAATAATTGCTTGCCAACCCCAGAAATTAAATTTACTTAAAAAGTCACTTGCCATCCTTACTTTTAGCAAACGTTGCAAGGAATAGTATATTCCTGCATACATAGCATTACCTACAAAAGCGAAAATTACCGCATTGGTATGTAAAGGTCTTAGCCTACCAAAACTTAACCAGGATATACCATCAGTTAAGTTTGGAAAAATAAACAATAGCGCCAGTAATAAACCAACACTCATACCCACTAACCCCCATAAAATGGTTGCGTAGATAAAGTTTTTTACAATTTTGTTGTCATAGTAAAATTGCTGTAATTCCATAAAGTTTTATGATTTTTTGTTTTTTTCGGGAGATGTCACAACTATTTCATCATCAAAAAGCATGCGCACAGAAGGTGTGTACGAGTCATCGTACTGACCACTTTTTACAGCATATATAAATGCTACAAAAAACAAAACTGCTACAATAATACTTATAGTGATTAAAATGTATATCACTCCCATATCTTAATTTTTACCTAAAGCAAAGGTATGATTGGGAGCTAGGAGAAACTATGACATTTGTCAGTTTTACAAATGTTTTCTAAATAAATTACTGGGTAGAATTTTAAGTATATCAATTAAAATATAAGTAAAAAAAACAACTATTTACTTATATTTTGACTCATTAAAATTCTAAGAACTACATTTTATGTTTTCCTGTAAATATATTTGACGCAACAGTTACAAATGCGACAACCGAAATGGAACTTACAGGCATTAAAATAGCCGCTACAATTGGTGATAGATTACCAGTTACAGCATAAGACAAGCCTATTATATTATATAAAAATGAAAGTACAAAACTAGCTACAATTAATTGTCTTGATTGATTTCCTATCTGTAATAAACTAGGGATTTTTTCAAACTTTGTTGCATCAATTATAGCATCACATGCAGGAGAAAACACGTTTACATTTTCTGCTATTACAACACCTACATTACTTTGTGCTAATGCGCCTGAATCATTTAGCCCATCTCCTACCATAAGTACATGTTCGCCATTTTCTTGTAATGACTTTATAAAATGTAGTTTATCTTCTGGTTTTTGCTGAAATAATAACTCAGTCCCTTTTGGCAATAACTTTTCTAAATAGCTTTTTTCACCTTCATTATCACCAGATAATACTACTAATTTATGCTTTATATTTAATTTTTCAAAAACAGGCAACACGCCTTCTCTGTATTTATTTTTAAAAGTATATTTCCCAAGAACAGTGTTATCTCTACTAATATATACACTGGTTTCATTTATAATATCATCAGTAAACCCAACAAATGATGCAGACCCAATTTTTAGAACCTTTTCACTTACAATTCCAGTTATCCCCTTTCCTGTAGTTTCTACAAAATTAGTTACTTCTATGATGTTTCTAATACCTAAATACTCATATAACATTCTACTTAACGGATGATTTGAAGCTCTTAATACCGATTTTATAATTACTAAATCTTCTTCAAATAATTCATCCCCCTCATACTCAATATCATTTTCATGACTCTGAGTTAGTGTTCCTGTTTTATCAAAAACAACGGTTGTAATTTTTGATAATGATTCAATAACTTCTGCATTTTTTAAATAAAGCTTATGCTTACCCAGAATACGTAATATATTCCCTAAAGTAAATGGAGCAGATAACGCTAATGCACACGGACATGCAACAATTAGCACGGCAGACACTGCATTTATTACTACTGTATTATCTATAAAGAACCAATACAGTGCTGTTAAAAGCGTAATTATTAAAATTATCCCTGTAAAGTATTTACTTATACTATCAGTGATTGTTTCCAATCTGTCCTGCTTGTTAACTTTAAACACATCATTACACCACAATTGTGTTAAATAACTTTGTGATATTGATTTTGTTGCTTCTATTTCTATTGCTCCCTCCGTCTGTTTTCCTCCAGCAAAAAGTTTATCTCCTGAAACTTTTTTTATCGACTTGGCTTCTCCTGTAACAAAACTATAATCTACTCGTGCAACTCCCTTAATCAAAACAGCATCGACAGGCAATAATTCTTCATTTCTAATTAATAAGCGATCTCCTTTTTTAATATCATGAACTAATATAGGTTCTTCTTCTCCCTTACTCAGTTTAGTAACTGCAATGGGGAAATAAGATTTATAATCACGCTCGAAAGACAAGAAACTATAAGTTTTCTGTTGAAAAAACTTTCCTAATAATAAAAAGAAAACCAATCCGCATAAACTATCTAAAAAACCTTGTCCTGAATGAGTTGATATATCGTAAACACTTCTTAAAAACAACACCATTATTCCTAGAGCAATGGGAACATCTATATTTAATATCTTATATTTTAATCCCTTATAAGCAGAAATAAAATAATCCTGTGCAGAATATAACACAACTGGTATTGCAAAAACAAGCATTATTTGATGAAAAAATGGTTTATATTGATCTAACCAAAACCCATTTAACTCAAAGTACTCAGGGAAAGATAAAAACATCACATTTCCGAAAGCAAACCCAGCAGTAACCAATTTAAACAACAAGGAATAATCTACCCTATTTTTTTTCTTTTTAGCATCATCTAGGCTTATATAAGGTTCATAACCAATACTACATAGTAACTCTACTACTTTCTTTAATGAAGTATCTGCTAAATTGTATGTGACACGAACAGTTTTTTTAGGGAAATTTACTTGAGATGCAACTATATTTGAGTTTAACTTATTTAGATTTTCTAACACCCAAATACAAGAGCTACAATGAATGTGAGGAATGTATAAAGTAACAATTTGAATAGTTTCATCATCAAACTCAATTAAACTAGTTGTGATTTCTTTATTCTCCAAATAATCATACTTTCCTAACAAAGCCTCAGGAGCTTTACCTGGACTATTCTCAAGATCATAATACCTAGACAATTCACTTTGATTTAATATTTCATATACAGTTTTACAACCATTACAACAAAATACCTTTTCATCGAATTGAATATAAATAGCATTTGTATCACCACAATGATAACAATACTCCTTTTCCATAACTTATTTTTACCGATTACAAATATCAGTCAACTTTACCTTTGCAGCAATGATAATTGTCATATATTATAATACCTTTGTATCATATAATTTCTACTATGGGAAAATGCCAACAATGCATTATCAAACATTTTAATAGCTTCAAATCTTTAACTACTGAAGAATTAACATGTATCTCTGATGCTAAAACAGAACTTACATTTAAGAAAGGCCAAGTTGTTTTTACTGAAGGCTCAACAATTAACGGTGTTTTTTGTGTAAAAATAGGGAAGTGTAAATTATCTAAGCTTAATAGTAATGGTAAAGAGCAAATTGTCCGCTTTATGAAAGGTGGTGATGTACTAGGATATCGTTCTGTAATTGCTAACGAACCTGTTACATTAACTGTAACTGCTTTAGATGAAATGAAAGCTTGTTTCATTCCAAAAACAGATATTATGGAAGCTTTGGAGAAAAACCCAAAATTTATCATGGATATGATGAAAACCGCATGTGCTGATTTAAAGGATGCTAATATGACGCTTTCTAAAATGGCTCAAAAAACAGTAAAGCAACGTTTAGCTGATAGCCTTCTTTTTTTAGAAGAAACTTTTAGCACAACTGAAGATGGCTATATTGATATTCAATTAAGTAGAGAAGAAATTTCTAGCATTATTGGTACAGCAACTGAATCAGCTATACGCCTATTGTCAGAATTGAAAAAAGAAAAAATAATAAACCTTAAAGGGAAAAACATTCAAATATTAAATAGCTCTAAATTAAGAAACATCTCAGAGGGGTTTTAATTTATACAATATAAACTTTAATTTATCAGTTTTTTAACTGATAAAAATCATTTCTTATAACCTGAGTTTAATCGAACTTTGTAGTAAATAAATTTAAGCTTATTTACTATGAAAAAAGTTAAACTACTATTTTTTGCTTTATTTTCTTTTTTAGCAACTAATGTAAACGCACAATTAAATATTGATGCCGAATTACGTCCACGTGCAGAATATAGACACGGATTTAAAACATTACATACAAAAGGTGATGATCCTACCGTATTTGTGTCACAAAGAACACAATTAAACACCAAGTATACTACAGAAAATTTAAAAATTGGAATTAGCTTACAAGATGTAAGAGTTTGGGGAGATGTCCCTACTTTAAATACCGAAGATAATGCTGGTTTTAATCTACATGAAGCATGGGCAGAATTAGCTTTTAATCCTTCTTTATCATTAAAAGCTGGTCGTCAAGAAATTAATTTAGATGACCAACGTATTTTTGGTAGTGTAAATTGGGTACAACAAGCACGTAGCCATGATGCTGCAATACTAAAATACAAAAAAGGAAAATTTAAGTTAGATTTTGCAGTTGCCTACAATCAAGATAAATACGAACCTGGTAATAGTATATACGGAGATGAAAATCCAGTAGTAGCAAATAACTACAAAACTATGCAATATGTATGGATGCATAAAGATTGGAAAAAACTTAAAGCTAGTTTCTTATTATTAAATAATGGAGTGCAATATCTAGAGTACACAACTGACTTAACCCCTGTTGTTGATCCTGACAAATCAGAAACTAGGTTCAGCCAAATGGCAGGTACTCATCTTAAATACAATAAAAACAAAATTAACTTAGTATCTAACCTATACTATCAGTTTGGTAAAGATAAAGCGAATAATACTTTGAGCGCTTACTTATTGAATTTAGAAGCACATTACAAGTTTACTACTAAAATTAAATCAGGCTTAGGGGTTGAATTAATAAGTGGTAACGAAAATGGAGCTCCAACTAATGGTGATAATAATGCCTTTACTCCATTATACGGAACCAATCATAAATTTAACGGATTGATGGACTATTTTTATGTAGGAAATCACAGTAATAATGTTGGGTTATTAGACATCTATTTAAAAACAAAACTTACTATTAATGAGAAATCTAACTTATATATTGGAATTCATAATTTTTCAGCAGCAGCTAAAACCACTAACGATAATAAACAATTAGGTAATGAGATTGATTTAGTTTATGCACATAAACTACAAAAATTTGTTACTCTGAAGGCTGGATACTCACATCTTTTACCTTCAAAAGGAATGGAAAGCCTTAAAGGGAATACTAGTGGTGCAACAAATAATATAGGATGGGTTATGCTTGTTATAAAGCCCACTCTATTCTCAAGCACTAATAATACTTCACTTAAATAAAGTGAATAAAGACACCTGCTATTTCTCCCAAAAAAAATAGTAAGGTGTCTTTAATTTAATAATAATTTAAAACACAATTTTTATGACTTTTACAGAAAATAGCACCGTAGCATCTGTTGTAACAGACAACATTAAAACCGCACATATCTTTAAAAAACACGGCATAGATTTTTGTTGTGGAGGAGGAATTTCTTTAGAAAAAGCTTGCGCTAAAAATGATGTAGCTTATCATTTATTAATTGCTGATTTATTAGTTGTTGATCAAACTTCAGATACCAATCAAGATTTTGACAAATGGGAATTGGATGTTTTAATAGATTATATTGTAGATACTCATCATAGTTATGTAACGGAAAGTATTGCTATCCTATCGCAATATGCTAATAAAGTAGCAAAAGTTCATGGTCATCATTATACATTTTTAATTGAAGTTAATAAACTATACCATGATGTTGCAAATGAATTAATTGCTCATATGAAAAAAGAAGAACAAATTCTTTTTCCATACATTAAAAAAATGGTTAACATACAAAACGGTAAGGGTACATCAACATTATCTCCGTTTGGAACAGTTAACAATCCTATTAAAATGATGGAGGAAGAGCATGAAAATGCAGGTGATATTTTTAAAACTATTTCAAGTTTAACAAATGGATATACACCACCACCAGAAGCTTGTAACACTTTTAAAGCCCTATATTCTAAATTAGAAGAGTTTGAACAAGATTTACATCAGCACATACATTTAGAAAACAATATCTTACACCCTAAGGCTATAAAATTAGAGCAAAAATTAAGCTATTAACCCCTCTTTATATTGCCAATCATAAGTCACCTTGCAATAAAGGTGACTTATGATTGGCAATATTTAACTTAAAAAGCATTCATGAATACCTTAAAAAAACATAGTACTATAGCATTAGGGTATTTTTTTTTGATAACCTTATTAGGAGTTATTTTACGATTATTCCCTATTGTAAGTATATCATCCAACTATAAGTTTTTGGTCCACGCACACTCACATGTGGCTTTGTTGGGATGGGTATACACAGCACTATCAACCATAATTTATAAGCAGTATTTACAAAGCGCAAATGCATCTAAAAAATACAACCGTATTTTTTGGCTTACACAAGTAACTATTGTTGGTATGTTAGTTAGCTTTCCTTTTACTGGTTATGCCTTTATATCAATACTATTTTCAACTGTTTTCTTAATTTCCTCATATCTATTTGCTTGGTTAGTATTTAAATTCACCCCCACTAAACTAAAACAAAGGAATTCATACAAGTTTATTCGAATAGCTTTATGGTATATGATTATTTCAAGTTTAGGGCCATGGATGCTTGGGATAATTATGCAAACCTCTGGACAAGGATCTTCACTGTATAAAAATGCTATATATTTCTACCTACATTTTCAGTACAATGGGTGGTTCATAATAGCTGTTATTGGCATATTTATACATGTCCTAGAACAACATTCGATACTATTCTCTAAGAAAGTGTTTGGTAATTTCTTTTGGTTATTAAATATCGGCGTTATTGCTACTTTTCTTATTTCTATTCTCTGGATGAAACCTCCACTTTTCATAAATAGTTTAGCAGCCATAGGAAGCATATTTCAATTAATAGCTTTTGGGTTATTATTAAAGTTGATTAAAGCAAATAAGTATAAATTAGAATCAATATTTTCATCATTTTTAGGTAAGATTTTAGTACTATCGGGTATGATACTTTTAGTTAAATTAGTTTTACAACTAACTGTGTGTATACCTTTTATTGCAGATATAGTGTGCTACAATGTAGATTTTGTTATCGGCTATATACACTGGGTCTTTTTAGGAGTTATTAGTATCCCTATTTTAATTTTTCTGTTTGATTACCAATTAGCTACAAAAAGTAAAGCGCTCTTATTAATATATATATCTGGTTTTATTTTAACTGAAATTTTAATCTTTTATAAAGGGATAATAAATTGGTTACAATTAAATATAATTAATAACTATTATCTTTATTTAGCAACATCAAGCGGGATAATACTATTCGCTCTTTTTGGTCTATTTATGATACAATTTAAATCTAAAAACAGAAGGCTATTTTCTTAAAACATTAATTACTATACTTTTAGAGCTAGGTGTTTTTGCTGTATGAGCAAAACTATCAATAGGTACTAATACATTTGCCTCAGGAAAATAGGTTGCACAACAGTTTTTAGGTATATCATAGCCCACAACTTTAAAATTATTTACAGTTCTAGTTACTCCATTAAATACTGATTGTAAGTTAACTGTTTGTTGCTCCTCTAAACTTTGAGCTAGCATATCTTCCCTATTCATCAATATTACCCTACGTTCGTTAAAAATTCCCCTATAACGATCATCAAGACCATAAATTGTTGTGTTAAATTGATCATGGCTACGGATAGTCATCATTATTAACTCATCATTTTTCAATTTCCAACCAGGTAATTTATTCAAGCTAAAATTAGCTTTTCCTGTATTTGTTTTAAAATTCCTTTCTCTAGCTCCATTAGGCAAGTAAAAACCAGCAGGTTGCTTTAATTTACTATTGTAATTGTCAAAACCATTAACAACCTCAGCGATATCATCCCTTACTAAATTATAATCATCGGAATAACTCAACCAATCAATTTTAGTTCGATTTTTAAGCGTTTCATAAGCAATATTACATACAACCGCTACTTCACTCTTTAATTCCTTAGAACAAGGCTCTAGTATCCCCTTTGTTGAAGAAACAATACCCATAGAATTCTCTACACTTTGTATTTGCTCGCCTGTTTTCTGATAATCTTTTTCAGCACGTCCTAAACAAGGTAAAATTAGCGCTTCTTTTCCTGTAACTAAATGTGAACGGTTTAATTTGGTACTTACATGTACAGTCAAATCGCAATTACTTAATGCTTCGGCTGTGTAATTCGTATCAGGAGCGGCAGAAACAAAATTACCTCCTAATCCAAAGAATATCTTAGCTTCTTTTTTATACATACCTTCAATGGCCTCAATAACCGAATACCCATGCTTGGTTGTGGGTTTAAATCCGTATTTCTCTTCAATTTTATCTAAAAAAGACTGAGGAGCAGCTTCCCATATTCCCACAGTTCTATCACCTTGAACATTAGAATGTCCTCTAACCGGACAGGTACCAGCTCCTTCTTTACCAATACTTCCTTTTAGTAGTAATAGATTGACAATTTCTCGAATATTATCTACTGCATTTTGATGTTGTGTAAGTCCCATAGCCCAGCAAATAATGATTTTATTAGTCCCTAGTACCAAATCGACTATTTGCTGAACAATATCCTCTGAAACACCTGATAATACGACACATTCACCATAATCATACGATTTTAAATCACTTATAAAGTTTTCAAATCCTGAAGTATGGCTGCTTATAAATTCTTTATCAAATATATTCCCTTCTGCTTCTTCTTTTTTAAGTAACTGCAACAAAATTGCCTTAAATAAAGCTACGTCACCGTTAATCGTAACAGGAGCAAATACATCAGCTATTTTAGTTCCACCAGTAAGCATTTTATACGGACTTTGAGGATTCGTGAATTTAAGCAACCCAGCCTCTGGCAAAGGGTTTATTGCTACAATTTTACCTCCGTTTTTCTTACATTTTTCTAAAGCAGTTAACATTCTAGGGTGGTTTGTAGCGGGGTTCTGTCCTACTACCAACACCAATTCTGCTTTATATAAATCATCTAAAGTCACCGATCCTTTTCCAATACCTAAAGTTTCCGTCAATGCCTTTCCACTGGCTTCATGACACATATTTGAACAGTCAGGTAAATTAGCAGTACCAAACTCTCTTACAAATAACTGATATAAAAATGCAGCTTCATTAGTGGTTCTTCCAGAGGTGTAAAACACCGCCTCATCTGGTGATTCTAAGTTATTAAGATGCATTCCAACTTTTCCATATGCTTCTTCCCAAGAAATTGGTTGGTAGTGAGTACTCCCTTCTCCAAAATACATAGGAGTTGCTAAACGGCCTGATTTACCAATTTCGTAATCAGACATTGCCGCTAATTTATCTATAGAATGCACCGCGAAAAAATCAGAGCCGATTGTTTTATTTTGAACCTCTTCAGCCATCGCTTTCATACCATTTTCACAGTATTCTCCAAAAGCAGAACGTTCATCATCAGGATCTGGCCAGGCACATCCCGGACAATCAAAACCACCTTTTTGGTTTATTTTTAAAGAAAGCTTAAATGCTTCAACTGCATTCATGTATTTTGAAGCATGTTGAATAGCAGACTTTATAGCCCCAAAACCAACACTATTCGTTGGTGGTGTTTTGGTTTTCAAATTATTAAAATCTTCCGGTGTATTTGCTTTTTCTATAGCAGATGAACTCATAATTAAGCTGATAATTTTCTTTAAAAGCTAAATATAATGATTGTTGGTCATTTGATAATTAGTAATGTAACTAATTTACTATATAATAGATCAATATCCTTATATAAAAAAAGAGGCATTCATTATGAGCGCCTCTTTTTTATTGAAAATATTTTTTTATTTTTTCTTCTTATAACGAAGTTTTCCTATTTCTATTTCTATTGCTGTTTTTGCCAAAATTGTAAATATAAATGCTCCCATTGCCCATATACCTAGAGTAACCCCTATTTCTACACCTGTTGGTGTATACTCAACAATTTTACCATAAGAACCAGGAATAAAACCAGGAACTATTAATCCGAAACCTTTTTCTATCCATATGGCTACAAATAATATAAAGCAAGCAAAAAACAATACTCTAAAATTATTACGCAATTTATGAAAAGTCAATATCACAGTAGCCAAAACATTTAAAGGAATAGCCGTCCATATCCAAGGCATTAATGCATTTTTCCCATGTAAACCAAAGAATAAATAATAAGCACTTTCACTATGATGTGTTGGAGCATAAAATTCTTTAAACAACTCTGAAACTAACATTATTAAATTAATTTGAGCAGCAACTGTTACTACCAAAGCAATTTTCTTTAATGTTTTATCAGCAATTTTAAATTCTGTATGTGTTCTAATTACCGCTAAAACAAGAATAATTAAAGCAGGACCAGCAGCAAAAGCTGATGCTAAAAAACGAGGTCCTAATAAAGCATTATTCCAAAATGGTCTAGCTTGTAAACCTTGATATAAAAACGCAGTAACTAAGTGAATTCCTACGGCCCAAAACACCGATAATAATGCTCCTGGAACATATACGCTCTTTTTAGATTCTTTACCTTGATAATGTCTAAAAAGGATATAAAAGGGAATTGTAATATTAATAAATAAGTATCCATTTAATGCAATAACATCCCATGTAAGCATTGAGTTAGGAAAATTAAAGACACCAATCCCAGGTAACATATGCCATAAAACTGAAGGTCCTCCCATATCAGCAACCACAAAAGCTAAACACATTATTAGTGCCGCTACTGCTAATCCTTCTCCTATTAATACAGCTTGTTTAAAGTCAATATCCTTTAAAACATAGGTAGGCATAACTAACATTACAGCTGCTGCAGCAACACCTACTAAAAAGGTGAAATTAGAGATGTATAATCCCCAACTAACTCTGTCAGTCATTCCGGTAACACTTAAACCTTCGTCTAATTGTATTGAATAACAGTACATCCCCACTAACATTATAAGAGTTAATAATGCCATCCACAAGTGGTATTTTTTAGACCCGCTTGTAATGGTAATAAAACTATCTTTTACTAAACTCTTTAAAACTTTAAGTTTTTTCACAACTTTTAAATTTTATAATTTATACTAGCCAATTCGGCCTTTTTTATTTAAAACTAATCCATGAAGTACCAGAACTTTGGCTCTGTTCCTAAATCCTCTTTTAGTCTAAACACTTTTTTATTTTCTAATACCCAACGTATAGTACTTTCGGGGTCTAATAAATTTCCGAAAATCCTTGCTCCTGTAGGACATGCTTCTACGCAAGCTGGGTTTTTACCTTCCCTAGAACGTTGTACACAAAATGTACATTTTTCCATGACTCCTTTTTTACGTAAACGATTACCTAAATAGTGTTGGTTTTTATTTACTTCGGTTTCAGGAATTTCTGGCTTACTCCAGTTGAAACGTCTACCATCATACGGACAAGCTGCCATACAATATCTACACCCTACGCACCAATCATAATCAACAACAACTAAACCATCGTCTTCACGCCAAGTAGCCTGTACAGGACACACTTCAACACAAGGTGGGTTATCACAATGGAAGCACTGTGTACCCATATAAAAATGCCCTTCTGCAGGTACTTCATGATAATAATTATCATCAGCTTCATTAAAATTAAAGCCTTTACCATCCTTCATTTCATGAATACGAATGTATTGCATTTCTGAATTTCTATCTTGATTATTTTCTTCAACACAAGCGTTTACACAATCCATATATCCCTGACACTTGGAAATATTAAAGGCATAACCAAATAGAACATCTTCTTCAGCATTTTTAGAAGACATACTGATGTTTTTTCCTGTACGTATTTGATAAGAACGAACAAGTCTATCAACTGTTCCTTTCTTTTCTTCATCGGACATTAATTTATAATTCCCTTTGAATTGTTCTTCCCAATCTATCTGTGCCTTTTCTTTTGTTTCTTCGCCAGCAATCATACTACACGATGTAGAAACAGCTCCAGCACCAATCATTAAACTTGCAGTTAATTTTTTAAAGGCAGATCGTCGATCCATCTTAACATCAAAAACTTGTTCAAATCCATCTTTATGTCTTTCTTCTCCTATTGAAGCATTAACTGCAGCTTCCATAAAATCATCATCACTGATAGAATCTTCATTATGTGAGTTACATCCGCCTGTAGTTTTACCACAACCACAGGAATCCGAAGATTGTTTTTCTTTACTATTTAGGTTTAAAGAGAACCATTTTTTTATACTATCACCCATGATTAATAGTGTTATAATTTCCTCGAAAGGACTATTAGTTATTATTTACGTTCTTTTTCTGTTTGTGTATTAAACCTTGCTGGCCACTTTGACTCAATATGTGGCTTATGCGGATTATGGCAATTTACACAAGTTAGTGATGCTCTTGGTGGTGCCCACCCCCCTATTCGTTTACCATGCGCTCCACCTTTCCAATCATTAAACTGCTTGGTATGACATTGACTACAAAGGATATAACTTTTATTAAAATCAATCTGATTTCCTGTTAAACTATGTAAATTATCCATATCCTTACCATTATGACAAGTGATACAATTCATCGTATTTTCATTAGCATGATTCAAATTGATATTCCAATGCGCCTTTTTATACGATTCATTATTTTTTTGCATTTCAGTCAATGGTTTTGTATGACATTCCGTACAATTATATGATTGCAGTTGACCTTTTCGTTCTGGAATTAAAAAAGTATGTTTCCCTTCTGTAATTTCGATAGTTTCAACATGATCTATATATTTATCCGAAGTAATAGACGTACCATTATAATCTTTACTTTTTGCCTCAATTTTATCATTCACACTATGATATTCATCTTCATGATTTTTACATGAAAATAAAATTAATACACATAAGATTAAGGCCCAATATTTAGTTGATAAAATATATTTACTCATCATTATTTCTTTTAAAGTTCCCAATATCTTTTATCTCTTTATTATTTAGTACATGACACTGTCTACAATTTACACGTTCAGGATGTGATACTCTTATTTCTTTAGGTGCACTTGGACCAGCATGACACGACAAACAATTCTCTTTCATTTGAATTTGATGTGGAATTACCGGAGGACTACCTATAAAAGCATTGTTTATCCCAGCCAAAGGAGCCGGTACTTTTTCATAATTAGTATCTTTAAACAAAGTCTCTGTATACTGTGGTACATGACACTGCCTACAATTAACCATTTCTGGATGTGGAGTTACGGGTGCATATGCACTAAATTTACTTACATAACCTCCATTTTCATGACATTTTAAACAACTAGTTCCCCCCATGTTTCTTTCGCTGCTAATTTCATGAGGTATACTTGGTGGAGCTCCGTGAAAAGCTTTGTTATCATAATAATCAACTAAGGATCTTTGATGTTCTTCATCAATTGGCATTTTCGCATAATCCAAAGCATGCTCTGATCGTCTAAAGACACCTCTTTCTGAAGGAATAAACCTTACAGATTCCTCTTTATTTATTGGCACATAAGCTTCCTCTAAACCTTGTTTGTAACTAAAATGCCAAACAGTAATAAAACCTATAAATAAAAGAATAAATAATGATATAATTCCAAATTTTTTCATAGTCTAAGCTTTTTCTACTTTAACAGCACATTTTTTATAATCTGGTTCTTTTGAAATTGGGCAAAAAGCATCTAAAGTAACATCGTTAATTAACATATTCTCATCAAAAAACGGTACAAACACTTGTCCTTTAGTTGGCAACCCTCTTTCATTTACTGAAGCAGGTAATGTACATGAACCTCTTCGAGATGTAACTTTTATCTGTTCTCCGTTTCTAATTCCTAATGCTTTTGCATCATCCGGATGAAACTCTACATAAGCATTTGGCATAGCTTTATGTAATACAGGTATTCTACGTGTCATAGAACCTGTATGCCAATGTTCAATTACTCGACCAGTATTTAACCAAAAAGGATATTCTTTATCTGGTGATTCTGCAGCTGGTTCGAAAGGACGTTGCCAAATAACGGCTTTACCATCAGGTTTTCCATAAAAATGGAATTTCTCACCATTTGAACAAGCAGGATCATATTCAGAGTTAAAACGCCATTGAGTAGATTTACCATCTACATATGGCCAAATAGCTCCCGATTGCTTTTTCAGTACTTCTAAAGGTGCCATTCCGTGTTTTTTACCTTCGTGGAATTGACGGTATTCGTTATAAATTTCTTCAGCATGGTTTTCTTCTGAGTATGGAAATAAGTCTCCATAACCCATTCGTTTAGCAACTTCAATTGTCATCCATGCATCTGGAGTAGTTTCTCCTGGTCCATCAACCATTTTATCCCAATGCTGTGTTCTTCTTTCTGAATTACCATATAATCCAGATTTTTCAATATGCCATGATGCTGGTAAAATAACATCTGCAACATCAGAGGTTGGTGTTGGGAATACATCAGAAACTACAACAAAACAAGAATCTTTTTCCATTCCTGGACGGAATCTACTTGTTCTAGGTAAAGAAACTAATGGATTAACAACCTGTGTCCATATAAACTTAATATCTCCTCTATCTACTGCTCTAAACATTTCTGTAGCATGATATGTAGGTTTTGATGGGATTCTTTCCACTGGCACTTTCCAAATCTTTGCAGCTTTTGCTCTATGTTTAGGATTCATTACTACACCTTTTGGTAATTTGTGAGTAAATGTTCCAACTTCACGAGCAGTTCCACAAGCGGATGGTTGACCTGTTAAAGAGAATGGTCCGTTACCTGGTTGAGAAATCTTACCTGTTAATAAATGAATATTATAAATAATATTATTCATCCAAGTACCTCTTGTGTGCTGGTTAACCCCCATACACCATAATGACATTACTTTTTTATTTGGATCACCAAAAATAGCAGCCAAATATTTAATATCCTTAACTGAAACTTTAGAGTATTTAGCTACTTTTTCAGGAGTATAATCTTCTAAAAAGGCTTTGTATTCATCAAAGTTAATTTTTGATGGTTTGTCTTTAAATTTGAATTTATCTTCCGTACCATAACCTATATTAGTAAGTCCTTTACTAAAGTTACAGTGCTTTTCAACAAATGATTTATTAACCCATCCATTATTTATTATTTCGTAACAAATAGCATTACCAACAGCTAAATCGGTTTGAGGTTCAAATAAAATAGATTTATCTGCGGCCATACTAGAACGTGTAGTTCTAGTAGCGAAGTCAATTATTTTAGCTCCTCTGTTATTTTTTTGCCCCAACATTCTTGAGAATAATATTGGATGCATTTCTGCCATATTATTTCCCCAAGTAATATAATAATCAGCATGATCAAAATCTTCATAACATCCCATCGGTTCATCTGCTCCGAATGAGGTTAAAAAACCTGTTACGGCACTTGCCATACATAAACGAGCATTACAATCTAAATTGTTTGTACCTATAGCTCCTTTCATAAATTTTGAAGCAACATATCCTTCAGGAATAGTTGATTGACCAGAAGTATACATCGCAACTGAATCTTTACCATGTTTTTCAATGGTTTCTTTCATCTTACTTGCGACTAAATCTAATGCCTCGTTTATTGGAGTTTTTACATATGTTCCATTCTTTTTAACTAAAGCATGTGTTAACCTGTCTTTTGATTGAATACACATCGTTTGATGGTATCCCTTCACACAAAGTAACCCTTTGTTTACTGATGAATTCGGGTCACCTTTTACAGCAACTGCTTTTCCATTTTCAACCCCAACCAAAATACCACAACCTACACCGCAAAAACGACAAGGTGATTTCTTCCAATCTAAGTCACCACCACTCGGCAGGTTTCTTTCTTGTTCTTCAGCAAATATTATTCCTGGGAACATAGTAGCTGCAGCAGTCATTGCAGATAATACTGCCATTTTTTTAATGAAACTACGTCTGTTATCTAAAGAAGTGTACATATATATTAATTTTTAGGTGCATTAAATCCAGAAACCAGCGCTAGTAATTTTAAACTCTCAACGGCCTCAATTCTTTCTTTTAAATCATCTTGTTCATCATCTGTATCTGTATCAGTTACAACGATCAACAAATTTTTGTTTTCTGCAGGAATCACTTCACATTGATCCATAGTACTTAAGGCTTCTAGTAACTCTACTTTTTTCCCTTCATGAGGATGGGCTAAATAACTTATTATTGGCATAAACGTTCCTTTTGTTAAACAATGTAAATTTCCTTTAAATTAGGAAAAAAATAGATGACATATGTCATGAACGAATTATTTATAAATAATCTAAATAATTTGTAGTGATAAATATCATGTTATAGAAAAACTTACTTTCGTTATATTTGTAAAAACATAACGAGACGTTATTTAAAGAAAAAACTCGAATATTATGATTAGTGTTGAAGAAGCAAAACAGTTAATAGAAAGTAACATCATTTCTAATGAAAAGATAATGATATCCTTGGCTAATGCTGTTAATTACAACCTATCAAAAGATGTCATAGCTTCTATAAACATGCCTCCTTTTAGGCAATCGGCAATGGATGGATACGCACTTCGTTTAGAAAATTCTGATACATTCACCATAATTGACGAAGTGAAAGCTGGTGACAGCCATCATCCTATATTAAACAATGGTGAAGCCGTTCGAATTTTTACTGGTGCCGCAGTTCCTAATACTGCAAATGCAGTCATCATGCAAGAAAAAGTAACGGTAGATAATAGAACTTTAAAACTCCAAAAAAATGTGCTTTCAGGAGAGAATATTCGCCCAATGGGAGAACAGGTAAAAAAAGGAGCTGTTGCCTTAAAAGAGGGGACAAAAATAACTCCAGCAGCAATAGGATATTTAGCTTCACTAGGAATCACGGAAGTAGAAGTATATAAAAAACCAAACATTGCAATTGTAGTTACTGGTAATGAATTGACTGATCCAGGAACCCCTTTAGAATATGGTAAAATTTACGAAAGCAATTCCATTATGTTAGCTAGTGCTTTAGCTAGTCTTGATTACACTGATGTTTCAATTCATAAAGTTGAAGATGATTATATTAATACTCGAAACTTATTAAATACCATTATCACCAAAAATGACCTAGTTTTAATAACCGGAGGTATTTCTGTTGGTGATTATGATTTTGTAGGAAAAGCATTACAAGAGCTTGCCGTAGAAGAAGTTTTTTATAAAGTTAAGCAGAAACCTGGGAAACCTCTTTTCTTTGGTAAAAAAGATGCCACACGAATTTTTGCTTTACCAGGAAATCCTGCGGCGGCTTTAAGTTGTTTTTATATCTACACCTACCCTGCTTTACAAAAAATGTCAGGGACTAAAAATTATCATTTAGCTAAAACCACTGCAAAATCTACTTCTTCTTTTATTAAAAAAGGAGATAGAGCACAGTTTTTAAAAGCACACGTTACAAATGATAATGTAGAAATATTAGAAGGACAAAGTTCTGCAATGTTACAAACATTCGCTCTTGCAAATGCGTTCGTTTATGTTTCTGAAGAACAATCTAGCATCGCTATTGGAGATAATGTACAAGTAATACATCTTCCTAAATAAATCGCTATGAGTTACAAAATAAAAAGTCGTATTTGGATTGAAGTTGATGATAACGTATTACTTGGCGAAGGAAGAGTTCGTTTATTAAAAGCTATTGAAAAAACAGGTTCTTTATCTAAAGCAGCAAAGAGCTTGCAAATGTCTTATAAAAAGGCATGGACTTTAATTGACGCCGTAAATAAATCAGCAGAAAAGCCATTTATAGTTACTACTGTAGGTGGTAAAAATGGTGGAGGAGCTGAACTAACGGAATATGGTAAAACAATGATTGATGCTTTTGAAGATATTAACCGTGATTGTTGGAAATACTTAGACAATCAAATTCATAAAATAGATGCGTTGTGATTGCTGAGTTAATAAGCATATGGCCCTTTTTAGCAATCCTTCCTATTGTTGCGTTTTTATATGCAAGTGTTGGACATGGAGGTGCTAGTGGTTACTTAGCGTTAATGGCTATTTTTTCATTTGCTCCTGAAGCAATGAAACCTACTGCTTTACTTCTTAACTTATTTGTAGCAGCTATTGCTTTTTATCATTATTACAAACAAGGTCATTTTAATAAAAAGTTGTTTTTATCATTTGCAATAGCATCAATACCAATGGCTTTTTTAGGAGGAATGATTGACGTAGATGCGAGCATCTATAAAAAAGTATTAGGAGGGCTCTTAATATTTGCAATTCTTAAAATGCTAAATATTATTGGAAAAGAAAGTCAGTATATTAAAGATGTCAAAATATGGCAAGGGCTTTTAGTGGGAGGAGTTATTGGTTTCTTCTCTGGTCTTATAGGAATTGGCGGTGGAATAATTTTAAGTCCGGTTATATTATTATTACACTGGGGAAAAATGAAAGAAGCTGCAGCTGTTTCTGCATTGTTTATATGGGTTAATTCAGCAGCCGGTTTATTTGGACAATTAAGTAGTGGCGTAACACTAAGCTCACAATCATTTGTATTGGTAGGTTTCGCATTATTAGGTGGTTTTTTTGGAAGTTATTTGGGTAGTCATAAATTCAATAATAAACATTTAAGACACGTGTTGGCATTTGTTTTAATTATCGCTTCAGTAAAATTATTTTTAATATAAATGTCAAATAATAAAAACATAACAGGTATTGTACTCGCAGGAGGAAAAAGCACACGAATGGGAAGTGATAAAGGTTTTGTGACCTATAATAACAAACCTTTTATTCAACATATTATTGATGCGCTACACCCTTTAGTTGATGAAATTATTATTGTAAGTAACAATCCTGATTATGATGTTTTTAATCTAAAACGAGTAAATGATATTATTGAAGATGCTGGACCTTTAGCAGGGTTGTATTCTGGTTTACACAATTCAATTACTGAAAAAAATATAGTGTTAAGTTGTGATATACCTGTAATAAACCAAGGAGTTTTAGAGCAATTAATTCTAGCAAGCAATAAAGATATTGATGTTGTACAAATAAAAAGTCAAGGAAAAACAATGCCGTTAATTGCGCTTTACAATAAAAGGTGTGCAAGCACTTGTTTGGCTTTATTAGAATCAGGAGAAAGACGATTACGTTTTCTTATAAACCAATTAAAATCAAAAACTATTGTGTTAGATGACACTTTAGAAAAATATACAGCTAATATTAATTCACAAAGTGACTTAAAAGAATTAAACGATGAATTTAAATATTAAATATTTTGGAATGCTTACCGAGGTTACTCAGTGTCAAGAAGAAACATTTTTGTTTTCTCAAAGCACAGTGGCAGACTTATTGAAAGCACTATTTAACAAGTATCCTTTATTAGAAGAGAGAGACTTTCAAGTCGCACAAATGCAAACACTTGTTTCGAAAGACACCATAATCTCTGAAGTAGAAATAGCATTACTACCTCCTTTTGCAGGCGGATAAAAAACAACAACAAATTGAGTAGATACAGTAGACATATTATATTATCAGAAATTGGCCAAAAAGGTCAAGATAAAATTACACAAGCAAAAGTATTAGTTGTTGGTGCAGGTGGTTTGGGTTGCCCTATTTTACAATATCTTGCCGCAGCAGGAATTGGAACTTTGGGTATAGTAGATTTTGATATCGTAGAAGAATCTAATTTACAACGTCAAATTCTTTTTGGCATGTCAACCCTTGGCAAGAATAAGGCTTTGGCTGCTAAAGAACGTTTAG
>Ga0209291_1000074_pt1 | contig 96713 bp, 91 predicted proteins | sample GOMGulsemesocosm_FD_184633 | JGI IMG/M metagenome (GOLD analysis project Ga0209291, IMG submission 184633) | Methane-oxidizing microbial communities from mesocosms in the Gulf of Mexico - GOM9B Gulf of Mexico (SPAdes) (version 2) | ecosystem: Environmental > Aquatic > Marine > Cold seeps... | reverse complement strand
GCACAACCAACCAAACCTAACAAGGCAATAATTACTAATAATTTTTTAATGTACATCTTTAATTAATTGAAATAAATATTCACTTTTATAATGATTTCCTTCTAAAACCCAGTCTTTCTTTACACCTCTTTTTACAAAACCCAGACTTTCAAACAATTTGATACTTGCTATGTTATCCTCTAATACGTTTGCATAAATTTGATGTACGTATAAATTCTTAAACGTATATTCAATGAGCAACTCTAATGCCTCACGTCCATATTTTTTTCCTCGAGCATGATCTAATACTAACACCCCAAGTCCTATTTTATCATTTTTGGGATCAAAGTCAAATAAATCAACAAAACCTACAGCTTCTTCATCAGAGGTCACAATCACTAAACGCAATTGCTTTACCTCATAAATATCCTTATGACAGTTTTCTAAGTACTGCTTTATCAAAAAACGAGAATATGGAGTTTGTGTTTGACTTACTTCCCAAACCGACTCGTCGTTCTCAATAGCATATATCAACTCTAAATCCTCAGGCTCTAAAGCTCTCAGATAAATTCGTTCTCCCTTTAATGTTAGCATACTATTTTCCCTTTAAATACTTGAACTGCTTTTCCTATTAAAAACACATTAGTATAATCACCACCATTAAGATCAAAAGACACCTGTAACTCTCCTCCTTCAACATTTAACTTAATTTCGTTCGCTTTTGTTTCTTTCAAGTAATTCATTGCTATAGCTACTGCAGTTGCACCTGTTCCACAAGCTAAGGTTTCATCCTCTACTCCACGTTCATAAGTTCGCAACCTAAACGTTGAGTCGTTTATTTTTTTTACAAAATTAATATTACTTCCTTCAGCTCCGTACACTTCATCCCTGATGTTTCTTCCAACAGTTTTAATATCAAAATCAGAAATATGCTCTTCAAATTGAACATGATGCGGAGACCCTGTATCTAAAAACACACTACTCCCGTTATCGTTAATACTTGTAACATCTTGCATTTGTAAACTTACAACACCATCCTTTATTGTCGCAACATGTAATCCATCTACAGCTTCAAACTTGGTATTTTTATCAATAATATTTAAAAAATTTGCAAAAGCTACTATACACCTCCCACCATTTCCACACATGCTCCCCTCATTTCCATCAGCATTAAAATAAACCATTTTAAAGTCAGTAGTATTGCTGTTTTCTAACAGAATTAATCCGTCAGCACCAACCCCAAAACGTCTATCACACAATGAATTGATAAGAGTATTATTTTCCTTTGAAATCACTCCTTCTCGGTTATCCACCATTACAAAGTCATTCCCTGTTCCTTGGTATTTATAAAATGTAAGCATTGAAAAATTTAATGTGTTACAAATGTAAGCATTCAAATGAAAACTTAACTAAAATAAAATCGCATAATAATACGTTACAAAAACACCGGTGTTAATGTTTTTAACATCACGTTAATAGCAAGTTAAAGTAACTTATCAACTCAAAAAATGAATTAACTTTACTTTAATAATCTCCTAAATCGCATTTATTATGAAAGAAATAATCAAAATCATCCTATTTTCTGTTCTTGGAGGAATTGTAGCTATTAGTTGTTACAAATTATCCTTAGAAAAAAAAGTGGCTCAAGAAATTAACACTACAATACCTAATTTACAGTTATCAATTCCTGTAAACAACACAAACAAAGCTACTATTGGTTTAACTGAAAATACTGATTTCACAGCTGCTGCAGAAAAAACTATACACGCAGTGGTACACGTTACCAATACTACAACATATATACAGCCAAGAAATATTTTTGACTATTACAACCGACAAGGAGAACAAATCAAGAAAGGTTCAACAGGCTCAGGAGTCGTAATTTCTGAAGATGGTTATATTGTAACCAACAACCATGTAATTGATAATGCCGATGAGCTAACAGTAACTTTAAACAACCAGAAGTCATACAAAGCACGAGTGATTGGTTTTGATAAAAAAAGTGACATCGCATTACTTAAAATTGAAGCAAAAGAAAAACTCTCGTATATTCCATTTGGAGATTCAAATAATGTGAAAATTGGAGAATGGGTGCTAGCAGTAGGAAACCCATACAACCTTAATTCAACAGTTACCGCAGGAATTATTAGTGCAAAATCTAGAGATTTAGACGGAGATAATAATATTCAATCTTTTTTACAAACTGACGCTGTAGTAAACCCTGGGAATTCTGGCGGAGCATTAGTTAACACACACGGAGAGTTGATTGGGATAAATACCGCAATCTCTTCAAGGACTGGTTCCTATATTGGATATTCGTTTGCGGTACCATCAAACACTACTAAAAAAATTGTAGAAGATATTTTAGAATATGGAAATGTACAACAAGCTATTTTAGGAGTTAGTGGATTTGGATTAAACAACAATCAAGCGAACAGACTAGACCTAAAAGACACCCAAGGGTATTATATATCTGAAATAGAACCAAATTCCGGCGCAGAAAAAGCAGGTTTATTAGTAGGTGACATCATCAAAAACATAGATCAATCTAAAATAACAAAATCTTCTGACCTAACTGGCTATCTAAGTACTAAAAGACCAGAAAACACTATTAACATAACAGTTTTAAGAAACGGAGAATCAAAAGCTATTCTAGTAAAATTATCTGACAAAAGTATTCTTACTCAAAAAGCATTTGATTTAGAGCTAAAAAACTTGACAAATAATGAAATAAATGATTTAGATATAAAAAGCGGAGTAAAAATCGTTACTATTAATCGTGATTTCCTTTCGAAAGAATTAGGACTTACAAAAGGCTGTATAATCATTAGAATCAATGAAAAAGAAATTGAGAGTATCGAGGATTTAAACAAACTTAAAAGTCTAGACTTTAAAACACTATATAATTTAGAAGTAATTTACAAAAACGGGAACTCAAAAAATTGGTGGCTACGTTAAAACAATTCTGTCATAAAACTAAAAGACTTACTACTGTAGTAAGTCTTTTAGTTTTATCAATCAATTTCAGTTTGTTGCTGTAAATTATAAAAGATACTTCTATACTGAATTAAAACACCCCTTTTTAGCTGTTCTTCAATAATCATACTATTTGCATCAGCAATTGCGACTTGTATTTCTTTGCTCATTTCCTGAAACTCTTTATGCGCCCTTCTCTCTTCCATTAAATTATTAGAATGCTTCGCGATATAATCATCTATACTTATTTCACCTTTGATTGTTCGTAGTAGCACTTTAACGACTTTATTAATAGGAAATAACGTTTTCATAATTTCTAACTTAATTCACCTATACCAAGTTAAGCTTAAACGACAACAAATAAAATAGCCAATATAAGGTATATTAAGTCATCAGTTCTAGTTAATTATATTTAGAGATAAAATACATTTCAATATTATTTTTTCTCCTCCACAAACTTTATTTTCTGAGGTTTCTGTTTCATTTCCAAAAACTACAGCATCAAAAAAAACGCACATTTCAAACGTTTTTTTAGTTATAATTAGTAATTTTGCACTTTCAAAACAACAACACAAACAACAATAAGAATGATTGCAAACAATGATACTTACGAAAAAGAACTTGCTTTTCAAGCAGATAGAAGAAGGGCTTCTGTTGATTTTATTAAGGTAGTTAGTGATTTATGGTATGACAAATCAATAGAATTGGTTCTTTTCAGAAACCAATTGATTGACAAGAATGTAAGTGATATTTTAAACTTACATGAATATGCAGGAGAATTTGTTCAAAAGCCAATTTCTATTTTTGATTCAGTTGAAATAGCTAAAGCAATACAAAGCATTGATTTACCACCATCTAAATTAGATATTGGAAAATTAACTTATGAATATCATTTAGAAGACGACAAATATAATGATGCAACAGCATTTGTATCAGACAAATTAAAAGACGCTAGCAAATCTGAAGACATCCAACCTAAAGACGTTGTTTTATATGGTTTTGGTAGAATCGGACGTTTATTAGCTAGAGAGTTAATGTCAAAAACAGCTAAAGGTCAGCAAATGCGTTTAAGAGCAATTGTTACTAGAGGTAAAATTGACGAAGTTGTTTTAGAAAAAAGAGCTTCTCTTTTAAGACAAGATTCAGTACATGGTGACTTTGCAGGAACCGTTACTACTGATTTAGAAAACCAAGCACTAATCATTAATGGAACAACTGTTAAAATGATTAGCGCTAAAGCACCTGAAGATATTGATTACACAACTTACGGCATCAACAATGCTTTAATCATTGATAATACTGGAGCTTTTAGAGATAAAGAAGCATTAAGCAGATTATTAGCTTCTAACGGAGCTGATAAAGTTTTATTAACCGCACCAGGTAAAGGAATCCCTAATATTGTCCACGGTGTAAACCACTTAGAAAACAATCCTGATGAAATAAACATTTTCTCTGCAGCATCTTGTACAACAAATGCTATTACTCCGGTTTTAAAAGCAATTGAAGATAGTTTAGGAATCGTTCACGGACATTTAGAAACTATTCACGCATATACAAACGATCAGAATTTAGTAGATAATTTCCACAGCAAATACCGTCGTGGTAGAGCTGCTGCTTTAAACATGGTAATTACTGAAACTGGAGCTGGACAAGCTGCTTCAAAAGCACTACCATCTTTAGAAGGAAAATTAACATCTAATGCTATTAGAGTTCCTGTTCCTAACGGATCGTTAGCTATTTTAAACTTAGAGATTGAAAAGGTTACTTCTGTTGAAGGTGTTAATGCTATCCTCAAAAAGTACGCTTTAGAAGGTGATTTAGTTGAACAAATTAAATACTCTTTAGATAACGAATTAGTATCTTCTGATATTGTTGGTTCTTCTGCCCCATCAATATATGATAGTAAAGCTACTATTGTTAGAAGTGACGGAAAAAACATCGTACTATATGTTTGGTATGATAATGAATATGGTTATTCACACCAAGTTATTCGTTTAGCTAAACATGTATCTAAAGTAAGAAGATTTAGTTACTACTAGTAGTATAAATCAACCACCTCATTATAAGCACTAAAGCTTGAGGTAAACAACAATTACAAACCCACAATGTGGGCGAAAATCCGTGTTTTAATATAACACGGATTTTTTATCAAAAAAAAATAGATATTATGAAGAGGTTTTACTTTTTTTTACTTGCACTTTTAATAAGTGTTTCTACAATTTCAGCCCAAGAAACTGAAAAAGAATTATCACTTACAAACAGTACTGTTAATGAAAAGTTTGACTACATCATTACCAAATCTAACAATTTTCAAGAGTTTAAAGTTGTTAAAAGAGCTTGGCTACACACTATAAAAAAACAAGTTTTAGACTCAGTAAACAAACAAAAAGGAGAAATTAAAGCTCTAGCTGTTATTATTGAAGATCAAAAATCTAACACCAAGAAATTGGAGTCAAAAATAGAAGTTTTAAATAGTGAAATTACCACTATAAACACAGACAAAGACAACATTTCCTTCATCGGGAGTGATTTAAAAAAGAATGCTTTCAAAAATCTATTTTGGGGAATAATTTCTGTGTTATCGATATTGCTACTATTCTTTATCTATAAGTTTAAAAACAGCAACACAATTACTCAAGAAGCTAAATCTCAGCTTTCAGAAGTAGAAAAAGAATATGAAAGCCATAAAAAAACAGCTTTAGAACGCGAGCAAAAAGTAATGCGAAAACTTCAAGACGAATTAAACAAAAACAGAAACTAATTCGTTTTTATGAGAATTGATATCATTACAGTTTTACCAGAATTAATGCAGAGCCCGTTTAACGACTCTATATTGAAACGCGCTCAAGAAAAAGGAATTGTAGAAGTTCATTTTCATAATTTAAGAGATTACAGTACCAACAAACAAAAAAGTATTGATGACTACCAATTTGGTGGTGGCGCTGGTATGGTGATGATGATTGAACCTATTGATCTTTGCATCTCAAAATTAAAGTCAGAACGTAGTTACGACGAAGTAATTTACATGACACCAGATGGAAAAACTCTAAATCAGAGTGCCGCAAATGAACTTTCATTAAAAGAAAACATGATTATTTTATGTGGTCATTATAAAGGAGTAGACCAACGTGTGCGCGATTTGTTTATTACAAGAGAAATTTCAATTGGAGATTTTGTACTTTCTGGAGGTGAATTAGCAGCTAATGTTTTATGCGATGCTGTAATCAGACTTATCCCAGGAGTACTAAACAACGAAACATCTGCCCTAACAGACTCTTTTCAGGATGATTTATTAGCTCCTCCGGTATACACCAGACCAGCCGACTACAAAGGAGTAAAAGTTCCAGACATATTACTTTCAGGAAATTTTCCGAAAATTGAAACATGGAGAGAAGATCAAGCACATCAAAGAACAAAAGAAAGAAGACCAGATTTATTTAAAAAATAAATCAAATCATAAAAAAACAGTGAGATTAATTGCTAATTACTAATTATTGATTAATTTTGCAGTCAAATTTAGACTAACCTCTGGCGATAATCGTGCATGTTGCTTTAAATCAATTATTTAAATAAAACAAAATGGAAAGTTTAATTAAATTTGTACAAGACGAATTTGTAACAACAAAGGAATTCCCAGAATTCGGAGCAGGAGATACAATTACTGTGTACTACGAAATTAAGGAAGGATCTAAAACAAGGACTCAGTTTTATAGAGGAGTTGTTATCCAAAAAAGAGGACACGGTTCAACTGAAACGTTTACTATTAGAAAAATGTCTGGTACTGTAGGAGTGGAAAGAATATTTCCTGTTAACATGCCTGCATTACAAAAAATTGAGATCAACAAAAAAGGTACTGTTCGTAGAGCAAGAATCTTTTACTTTAGAGAGCTTACTGGTAAGAAAGCTAGAATTAAAGAAAAAAGAACAAGATCATAATTTTATATCTTATCTAAAAAAAATCCTGTCGAACGACAGGATTTTTTTATGCTCTATACTTTAAGAGTTTACTAATTAAGCTACAAACTCTTTTAATACATCAATTACATAATCAATCTCTTCTTTGGTGTTGTACTTTGAAAAAGAAAAACGCAATGATGGTTTTTGCATGTCCTCGCCATGAAGTATCTCTGTCAACACATGTGATCCTTTTGAGCTACCACTCTGACAAGCACTACCTTTAGAACACGCTATACCTTTTAAATCTAACTGAAATAGCACTATCAACGCTTTTTGAGCAGTTACCGGCAACAATAAATTAACTAAAGTATAGGTGCTTTTTTCCATGTCACCTGACAAACCATTAAATTTAAGACCTGGAACAGCCTTAGTCACCTCTTGTATAAAATACCTTTTCAAGTCCTTTATATAAGCACTATCTTTTTCTAAATTTTGATACGCGTCTCTAAAAGCCACATCTAAACCAACAATATTATGTACTGATTCAGTTCCAGCTCTAAAACCCCTTTCTTGGCCTCCACCAAAAATCAATGAATTCAACCCTGTGTTTTTTCGCATAAACGCAAAACCCACCCCTTTTGGCCCATGAAATTTATGTGCACTTACGGCGCAAAAATCAACTTTCACTTTACTCAAGTCGACATTATAATGCCCTATAGACTGTACAGTATCACTATGAAATAATGCATCATACTTTTCACAAATACTTGCCGCTTTTTCAATATCTAATATATTTCCAAGCTCATTATTTACATGCATTAAACTAACTAATGTTTTTCCTTTATCCTCCTGCAATAGCGTTTCTAGACTATCCAAAAGAATACTTCCATTTTCATCAGCAGATACATAATCAACAACAGTATCAAAACATTTATGCAATGCTTCGGCCGCATGACCAATAGCATGATGCTCCATTTTACATGTAATTATTCTTTTTACACCAAGATCTCTAACTGCTGAATTTAACACAAAATTATCCGCCTCTGTTCCTCCAGAAGTGAAAATAATTTCTGAAGCTGACACATTTAATTGCTTAGCAATATTTTTTCTTGCTTGCTCAATTAAAGATTTAGCACTTCTACCAAAACTATGGGTCGATGACGGATTTCCATAATCATTTGTCAAACAAGACGTCATTGCTTTAACTACGTTTTCGCTAACACTAGTAGTAGCAGCACTATCAAAATATACTCTTTTCACCTAATAAGTTATTTAATGTTCATAAAAAAGGGTTGGTAAATTTAACTCAAATAAAGCAATTACCAACAAATATTCGTTAATTTGTATTTTACTAAAACAATTAAGCTTTTTATGACTAGAATATTTCTTTTAATAATATGTGCAATCAGTCTTTTATCGTGTAATGACGGAGATATTTTTGTTACTGAACTAGACTTCCCAGAAACACTTGAATATTGCGAAGGAAATACTGATTTAATCATATATTCTATAAAAGAAAATCCATATGAATCAATATCGATAAAGCTACCTATTGCTGATAAAGGCAACTTCACATCTGTGATTGACCCAGCAACAGAGGACTACCCAACTACCGAGTTATCTAGCACCAACACCTTCAATTACAGATCATACACTGGAGACCCTTCAGCTATATTTTGTAACTCATTACCACCAACATCCCCTTCTATTTTAACTAATTATGAAGCTACAAGTGGTACTGTAAAATTCACAACCACACTATTTGAAGATGACAATGACGGTATACCAGCTAATTTAGAAGATGACAATATTGATGGAGACAACAATCACCTAACAAACCCACGCGACACTGACAATGATGGAGTTCCTGATTACCTAGACTCAGATGATGACGGTGATAATGTTCCCACCGCAAATGAAAATCCTGACCCAAATAACGATGGTGACTTATCAGATGCATTGAACACAGACGGAACAGACCTACCTAATTACCTAGACCCTGATGATGACAATGATGGAACAATTACTCGTTATGAAGATACAAACGGAGACAACGACCCAACAACTGACATCAGCGACCCTACAGTAGGGCCAGATTATCTAAATGCAACCATTACAACATCAATAATAAATGATATATATAAAAACCATACAAAAACTCAAGATTACACATGTGTAATTACAATCATAGAATCCACATTAATAAACAGCGTAACATTTGAAGAGTTGAGATATGAAAATCGCGATTTAGGTGTTATAAGTACTACTGATTCAAACTTTAGTTACGAGGTGATATTCAATTAAAACCAATAGCTAAAACAATATCTATCCCAAATAAAATGTATTTTATCCCATATTTAATGTAGATAAAAGGATAAACAATAAATTGTTCATAAAAACAAACAAATAATCACTATATTTAAATATCAAATATTTATTTTAGCGTTAAATCCAGATAGTTATGAAAAAAATTACACTAACACTAGCGGCTCTATTGGGAATCACTTCCTTTGTATCTGCACAAGATTTATATGTATCACCAAGCAGTTACATGTTTGTACAAGATGAAGTTGTATTTGTAAACGATGATGTTCGTTTAGAAGCAGCTGATTCTAACATTTATCTACGTGATGGTGCTCAATTAGTTCAAAATACAGATACTAAGAATTCTGACATTGGTGAATTATCTGTTTATCAAGAGCAAACAACTGGTGTTTATGAATATAACTACTGGTGTTCCCCTGTTGGAGTAGCTGACGCAGCAATGAATACTAATGTAAATTTTGACATTACAAGTTTACACCAGCCAACTGATTTTAGCGATGCCTCTAATGTTGGCACCGCTACTTACGGAACCACAGGTGCCTATGAAAGTACAGCCACAGAAATAGCAACTTATTGGCTTTGGAAATTGCAATCTGGTGGAGGATATGTTGATTGGAATCATGTTGAAGCATTCGGCAATGTAGCAACTGGTTTTGGTTTTACTATGAAAGGAAGCCCTACAGCCAACAATACTATGGATTTTAGAGGTAGACCAAATAACGGATCATTAACTATTCCATGTTCATTTAGCGGAACAGATAGTGACCCTAATTCAGGTTTAGATGACCAAGTTGAAACCTTGACTGGAAACCCATACCCATCTACCATGGATTTAAAAAGATTCTTAATGCACCCGACTAATAAACCATTATTAGACAGCGGTATATATTTCTGGGAACAAAAGGCTGTAGGTACACATTACTTAGCTAGTTACGAAGGTGGATACGCCGTATATACACCAGGAGCTATAGTTCCTGATGCTGACTATAACAACCCTTTACACGCAAATTGGAGTGATAATGGTACTTATGCAAACGTCGCTTTTTCTGCCTATAATGCCGCAGGAAATCAAATGGGGAATTCAGGCGGATCAAGCGCTGATTATTCTGCAAATAACGAAAGACGATATGCAGCAATAGGACAAGGTTTTATGATACGAAGTTTTGATAATGGAGGAGCTGCTGCAGGTGGTAATGCAATTATAGAAAACTCAATGCGATTATACTTTAAAGAAGATTCTACTACTGGAGGTAACGGTGCTATTTTCGCTAAAAATAACGGGGCTAACAACAACACAGAAGCCCAATCAAGTATTATCGCAATGTCACACAACGGTATTGATTATCAAACTATAATCAATAACCCAACTGTTACTCCTGAAATAAGAATTCACACTAAAATCAATGACACTTACTATAGAGAGAATGTATTAGCTTTTAGAGAAAACACGGACTTATCTTATAATAAATTTTGCGATGGAAAAAACCCATTAGTATTAGATACTGACACTTATTTTATAGCTGATAGCAAAAAACTAGTTATTAAATCAATAACTTATGATATCAATACTAGACTACCATTTGGTTTAAACGCAGACAATACAAACAATACTTACAGTGTAACAATCAATTCTTTAAATAATGTTTCTTCAAATATTGAAGTATTCATTTATGACAAAGAAGCTGATACATATACTGACATTAGAAATGGAGCATTTGAAATTTCATTACCACAAGGTGAGTATGACAACAGATTTGAAATTGTATTTAAAGACGCTTCTAGAGAAGCAAATGAAGAATTATTAGTAACTGAAAATGAGATTATCAATTCTTTTGACGTATTTCAAAACAATACTAATAATCAGTTAACAATTAAAAACCCAAAATCACATATTGTAAAGTCATTTACAATGTATGATGTAACAGGTAAAATAATTTATAACAAACACAATTTAGGTAACGAAACTGAGTACACTTTCCCTACAAACACATTAAGTTCAGGGACATATATTACTAAAGTAGTTACTGATCAAAATTTTGAAATCAGCAAAAAAGTTATCGTTCACAACTAAGAACATACTTTTTAAATAACAATAAAAAAACCAAAGCAATTGCTTTGGTTTTTTTATTGCACAAAATTTTCACAATACAATCAATAATTCCAATCAGCTTTGTACATTGCAAAAGCATTAAAATTGATAAACTATGTCTTTTAAAAAACTGAACATTCCATTAAAAGAATCCTTAGATAGACTCGGATATACTACTCCTACACCATTTCAAGCAAATATACTTCCCAAAGTTAAAGGAGGAGCTGATGTTTTTGGGATAGCCCCAAAAGGCTCTGGAAAAACAACAGCAATGATTATCAATACGATGCAAAAATTAAAAAGCGAAGCAGTTGATGATTCACCAAGAGCGCTAATTTTCGTAAAGGATAAAAAGGCTGCTATTAATTTGGAAAATGAATTCAAAACCTTTACCAGAGGTACAGATTTAAGAATTTACACGGTGTACGACGAACAAGGTATTGATCATCAAAAAGATGACATATATTATGGTGTAGATATTATTATCGCAACACCAAAAAGATTAAACAAACTGTATCACATCAATGGAGTTCATTTAGGTGAGCTTCAGTTATTAATTGTAGAAGATGCTGAGTTTTTAGCTGCTAATAGTTTACATGCAGATATCGTTCGCTTAACAGAAAGCATATCTAAATGTCAGTATTTAATTTTTGCAGATAAATATTACCCAAAATTTGATCGCTTTAAAAACTCATACATGTCTAATTCACAACTAATTGAATTATAAAAACATATGTTTTCGATATTAAAAAAAGAAATATATTCATTTTTCGCATCACCAATTGGCTATTTAGTTATCGGTATTTTTTTAATCACCAACGGATTATTTATTTGGGTTTTCAAAGGAGAATTTAACATTTTGGATTATGGCTTTGCTGATTTATCAGGCTACTATTTTATAGCCCCTTGGATATTTATTTTCCTGATTCCAGCGATTACCATGAAAAGTTTTTCTGAAGAAAAAAAACAAGGAACCCTTGAGTTACTTCTCACTAAACCTATTACAGATTGGCAATTGGTCTTGGGTAAGTTCTTTGGAGCATTCACCCTTATTGTTTTAGCACTTCTTCCTACATTACTTTACATTTATACCGTTTACCAACTCGGGAACCCTATTGGAAATATTGATTTAGGAAGTGCTTTTGGAGCCTATGCTGGATTACTTGGTATTGCAATGATTTATTGTGCAGTGGGCATGTTCACTTCAGCCCTCAGTAACAATCAAATTGTTTCTTTTATACTAGCTGTTTTTGTCTGTTTTTTAATGTACAACAGTTTTGAAGCTCTTTCAGATATTACAAACACATCAATTGAAAACTTTGGAATTAAAGCTCATTTTAACTCCATCAGTAAAGGAATTATTGATAGTAGAAACATCATATACTTCTTTAGTGTTTCTTTTCTGTTTTTATATTTCACCAAACTAACTTTAACAAAAAAGTAATGCTAATATTCACTCCAATTCTAATAATTTCATGCATTATCATTGCAGTTTTATTATACTTATTTCTCAATACCATTGATAATACTAGGAAATGGTTGAATATTATTTTATCCTTAATAATAACACCTTTAGCCTATTTTTACATTTGGTATCCAGTTTCAACTATTTTCATCCCATATCACCATCATAAACAATTCAACAATGAAGCTTGGAGTGAAAAACCAGGACTTCGCTATGAAATGATTGACCATATGATTGAAACAAAATACCTTATAGGAAAGTCAAAAGGAGATGTTGCTAAATTACTTGGAAAAGTACAATGGTTAAGCTGGAATGAAGTAAACAAAGACTTTGACCCAGATGTATGGAACTACGGTTTAGGATTAATACCAGGAGTATTTCAAGGCACCAAAGAAGATGTTGAAATCACTTTTGAAAAGAACAAAGTTACTCTAGTGAAATTATCACAAGCTCAATACACCTTTGAAATAAAAAAAGAAGATTCAAATAAAAAACTAGATTCTATTAACGCAAGATTTAACATCAAATAAATGGGGTTTAAAAACAACATTATAAAAGCACTTATTGTAGTAATAGCCATAGTAGCTATCAATTATGTATCAAGCAACATCTACTCAAGATTAGATATTACTAAAGATAAAAGGTACACCTTATCTGAAGCTTCAAAAAACACTATTGCAACAACAGATGAACCTATTTACATAGATGTTTTTTTAACTGGAGAAATGCCATCTGAGTTTAAACGTTTACAAGTAGAAACGAAACAATTATTAGAAGAATTTTCTGAAGTAAATAACAATTTGATTATTTCTTATGTAAATCCTGAGAAGGAAAATCCCGATATTGATGTTCTTACTCGTGAAATGGAAAAGTATGGAATGCCTGCAGCAAAAGTAGACGTTAAAGATGGTGGAAAAACATCACAGAAAGTAATTTTCCCCTGGGCAGTAATCAATCACAATAAAAAAGTTGAAAAAGTTTCACTTATAAAAACAAATTCTAACAACTCTATAGACAGAATTAATAATTCTGTTCAACATCTAGAATATGCTTTCGCCAATGCATTCAAAAATATAACTTCTCAAAAATCGAAAAAAATAGGGTACTTACTAGGTAATAAAGAGCTCGAAAGCAAATATGCATTTGACTTCCTTAATACCATTAAAAATAGCTATCACGTCATTCCTTTTGACTTAGACTCTATCAACACAACACCATTAAAAACATTAAAAAGCTTAGAACAATTAGATTTAATAATAGTAGCCAAACCTCAAAAGGCATTTTCTAACAAACAAAAATACGCATTAGATCAATACACTGTAAATGGAGGTAAATCCTTATGGTTAATTGATGTTGTTCATGCAGAAATGGATAGTTTATCACAACGTGGTGAAACTTTAGCCCTAGGAAATGATTTGAATTTAAACGACCTCTTTTTTCAGTACGGATGCAGAATCAACCCGGTACTTGTGAAAGACATGTATTCTTCAAATATTGTTTTAGTTGATAATAATGATCAGCAAAATCAATATCCTTGGCTTTACAATCCTGTTGTTATTCCCAAGTTAAAACATTCAATAGTTAATAATATCACTCCTGTAAAGTTTGAATTTGCAAATACTATTGATTTAATAAAACAAGGCATCAACATCAAAAAAACACCTTTACTACAATCATCCGAGTATTCTGCAACAGTTGGAATGCCAAAGATTGTAAGCCTTAACGAAATTAACCAGTCAAGAAAACCAGACCTTAAACAATTTACCAAAAAAAACTTAACACTTGCAGCTCTTTTAGAAGGTAATTTCACCTCTGCCTTTAAAAACAGAGTAAAACCTTTTGAGCATAACAAGCATCTCGATGAAAATAAAGCATCTAAAATGATTATCATTTCAGATGGTGATGTAATTAAAAATCAACTCCGAAAAGGAAAACCACTCCCGCTTGGATATGATAAAAAAACCGGACAAAACTTTGGTAACAAAGAGTTTCTACTAAATGCTGTAAATTATTTATTAGACGACACCGGCTTAATAAACGTTCGTAATAAGGAAGTCAAAATTCCATTTTTGGATGTAGAACGCATAGTAGAAGAAAAACTAAAATGGCAATTGATCAATATTTTATTCCCACTACTTATACTTGGTGTTTTCGGAATATCATTCACTTATATCAGAAAGCGGAAATACAGCTAAATTTGTTGAAAAACCACCAATCTTGTTAATAACATTCTTTCTTAATTCCAAGTAATTGGAATATATTTGTAACTCGTTTAAAAAATAAAACAGATGAAATTTATAGTTTCAAGCTCATATTTATTGAAACAACTTCAAATTCTTGGAGGAGTAATTAACAATAACAATACTTTACCGATACTAGACAACTTTTTGTTTGAGTTAAAACAAACAACTTTAGTTGTTTCTGCAAGTGACTTGGAAACTACAATGTCATCTACTTTAGAGGTAGAATCAGAATCAAATGGTAGTGTTGCTATTCCTGCAAGATTATTATTAGATACTTTAAAAACATTTCCTGAACAACCGCTAACCTTTATTATTGAAGACAACAATACGGTAGAGATAAGTTCAAACCATGGTAAATATGCATTGGCATATGCAAATGGAGAAGAATTCCCTAAAGCAGTATCTCTAGAAAACCCAAGCAAAACCTTATTTTCTGGGGATGTTTTAGCTACAGCAATTAGTAAAACTATTTTCGCTGCTGGAAATGACGATTTAAGACCTGTAATGAGTGGAGTATTCTTTCAATTTTCTACGGAAAGCTTAACTTTTGTAGCTACAGATGCTCATAAGTTAGTAAAGTACCAACGTACAGACATCACAGCTTCAGAAAACGCAGAATTTATCATGCCTAAAAAACCTTTAAATTTGTTAAAGGGAATTTTAGGAGGAAATGATACTGAAGTTACCATGGAATATAACGAATCTAACGCTAGATTCACTTTTGATAATATTGATTTAATTTGTAGATTAATTGACGGTAAATATCCAAATTACGAAGCGGTAATACCAAAGGAAAACCCGAATCAATTAACCATTGCTAGAAATCAGTTTTTAAACTCTGTAAAAAGGGTTTCTATATTCTCTAACAAAACAACTCATCAAATTAGATTAAAGATAGCTGGAGCGGAATTAAACATTTCTGCAGAAGATATTGATTATTCTAACAAAGCTGAAGAACGTTTAACTTGTGATTATCAAGGAGACGATTTACAAATAGGATTTAACTCTCGTTTTTTAACTGAGATGCTAAATAATTTAACCTCTGATGATGTTTCTTTAGAAATGTCATTACCCAACAGAGCAGGAATCTTAACACCGATTGACGGATTAGATGAAGGTGAGCAAATTACCATGCTTGTTATGCCTGTTATGTTAAATAACTAAAAAATATTACCAACCAAAACTAAAAAAAAAACGCTAACAATACTGTTAGCGTTTTTTTATGAAATGATATTGAAATACTATTCAGAATCACCACCCACCAAGTAGATACCATCTTCTTTAATAGTAATTCGTTTTTCTTTATATAAAGAACCGATAGCCTTTTTAAAGTTCTTTTTACTCATTTGAACTAGTTGCTTTATAACTTCTGGATTAGATTTATCATTAAGCCCTAAAAAGCCGTCATTCTCTTCTAATTCTTTCAGAATATATGCTGCATTTGGCTCAATATTTCTAAATCCTATTTGCTGAAAAGAAACATCAATTTTGTTTCCTGGCCTGATTTTCTTAATATATCCTGTCATAATATCTCCAACACGAATATCTTGAAAAACTTGATCGTCATAAACCAAACCTTTATGCATTTGATTTATGATTACATTAACTCCAATATCAGTCATGTGAGACACTATAATATCAACCTCGTCAAACTCAGCTACTGTTAGAGTTTCGTTTGATAAATACTTATTTATTTTACTTGTCCCTACAAGCCTATCAGTTTTATCATCCAAAAACATATAGACTAAGTAGCTTTTCCCTTCCTGCATAGGACGAGCTTGCTCATTAAAGGCTACAAACAAATCTTTTTCAATACCTAAGTCTAAAAAAGCGCCATGTCTGGTTACTTGGTTTACTTTTAACCAACCAAATTCCTCCAATTGAATATATGGCATTTCCGATGTAGCAATTAAACGCTCTTCATTATCTAAATAGACAAACACATCTAACATATCCCCTATTTCAAATAACTCAGGAATTTGTTTCCCTGGTAGAAGTACATCGTTTCCTTCTTCATCTAACAAGAATAATCCTGGAGGTGTATCTCTATCTATTTCAAGTCTATTTACTCTACCTAATTCCATAATTGTAATTTATTGGGTACAAAAATACTGTTTTTTGTGTTTGCAATTCCTAATTAACCTGCTTTAAATTTAAAGCAAAAAAAAGCGCTCACAATGTGAACGCCTCAATATTCTATAATAAATAATTTATTTATTATAAATAGCTTCTTTTTTAAAGTGTACTGCTAATAAATAGTATACAACAGCCCTATACTTACTTCTGTTTGATCTACCATATTTTTCCATTACACCATCAATTCCTTTGTCTAAAGCCGCACCATCAGATAATCCTAATTTTTTAATTAAGAAGTTGTTTTTAACAGTTGCTAACTCTTTTTCATCAGTACCAGAAACTGTAGAAGCATCTTTATTATAAATAGAAGGACCACAACCTACTACTACTTTTGTTAATAGATCCATATTAGGAGTTACTCCACATTTATCTTTTAAATCAGCTGCGTATTTTTCTATTAATTCGTCTCTCTTACTCATAATATTAGTTTGTTTATTAATTGTTCTATCTCAAATATAAGTATTTTCTTGAGAAATAAAAAAAAATAAATAACGCAAGTAAACTTAGCTTTTTAAATGTTTGAAATAATCAATTAAATGCAAATCATTAATTGCTCTAGGAGTAAAAATTTCTAAAATTTTAGGTGACTTTGATATTGCATAAAAATCTATTAACTTTGTTTTTAAATCAATTTCACCCTTCACAGCTTCATATTCAAAACCATACATTTTGCCCAAGTGCTCAGCTGTAAATTGGTGCGTTGTTTCAAAATATGTTTCAAAATTTGTTGTATTCTTAGCTCCAGGTAAAATCCTAAATATTCCGCCACCACTATTATTAACAACAATAATCCTAAAATTGTTAGGAATATTAGCATTCCATAACCCATTTGAGTCATATAAAAAACTCAAATCTCCAGTTATCAATACATTTTGCTTATTTGATACTGCTGCATGACCAATTGCTGTACTTGTAGATCCGTCAATACCACTCGTTCCTCTATTACAATATTGAACTACACTCGGATTCCCATCAAACAATTGAACATATCTTATTGTTGAACTATTGCTTAAATGCAATACAACATCATTCGGAACCGACTTTAAAATATATTCAAATGCTTTAAAATCTGAAAAAGGAAGTGTTTCTAAATAGGTATTATGCTTTACAGCACGTTTTTCTCTTACAGTCAACCAATCGGACTGATAACAACTCCTAACAACCGTATCATGAGCGGTTAATTCTTTTAAAAATGCATTTCCAGAAACATTAAAATGATCCTTCAAACAAAAAAATGTATCCAATGCATTTTCTATTCCAATATGATAATGAGCTTTTGGAGTATAATTTCTCAAAAAAGCTTTAATCTTTTTAGAAACAAAAACACCACCAAAAGTTAGTAGTATTTCTGGCTGTAACTCCTTAAATTCATATTGATTTAATGGAGCAATAATTTTATCGATACTCGGAAAAAAATTAGCATGATGCACGTTAGATGTAGATTCCGTAAAAACTATCGTTGAATCATCGGCTCCTAAAAAGTCTAGAAAATGCTGTTCAATTTCATTTGGTGGATTGACACCAACTAAAACCATTCGCTTTTTAGCTCCCTTCCATTCTTTCAAAAAAGCTGCAAACTTTTCTGCATCAAAAATACTCGGTTCAACCTTCGGTTCAATTACGCTAATTTCTTCTGAAAAATCATCCTGAATTTCATACAAAGGCTCAGCAAATGGCACATTAATATGTACTGGCCCATGCATAGATACCGCTGTATTAATTGCCGTATTTATTTGTTTCTGATTTTCTTTATTATCACCAATACCTTGGTTTAAATTGGCTGAATATAAAATATGATTTGCAAACACATTTTCCTGACGGATTGTTTGCCCATCACCAATATCTATCAAATGTTTTGGTCTGTCTGCGGAAATTACTATTAATGGCACTTTACTATAGAACGCTTCTGCAATTGCTGGATAATAATTTAACAATGCTGAACCTGAAGTACACACCACAGCAACAGGTTGCTTTATTTGCTGAGCAATCCCCATTGCAAAAAAAGCCGCACATCGTTCATCAACTACACTATATGTTTTAATTTTTGAATTGGCCGAAAAACCAATTGTTAATGGTGCATTTCTACTCCCTGGTGATATCACTACGTGATGAATCCCTTTGGCAGCACACAGCTGAATTACTTGCTGCGCTAATGGTATTTTTGGGTAGCTCATTAAAACGTGTTTGGTGTTGCTAACATAGTTTTCAAAAATAAATATTAATACCTAATAATCCACGTTCAAAACTGCTTTTTTAGAATTTAAAACACAACTCACTCCTTTTCTTTTTCAGAAGGAATAAACTTAAAAATTTTGTGCCTTACTGTATAATTTCATTACATGAAAAAATTAATAGCAATAGAAGTCAATAAAAAACTGACTACTTTAGACAAAAAGTGGCTTCTTAAAAGAAATTTCATTTATATATAATTTGTTTTTATAAGCTTTTTTCCTTCATGACCGCTATTCACTATAATTGATAAAAAAGCAAATCATCACCCTAATTAGAAAACGTATACAACACGGTTACTATTCCTCTTAGCACTCATAACACAAATGGATTAACTAAATAAAAGACTTAGATTTGTTTACTAAAATAGACATAATATACATCGAGTTTTATTCTAAAAACCTCATCCCTTTTATAAAACTATCCTTTTAATGATTGCTCAAAAGGAATTCTATGTTGTATACTCCTACCTAGAGTAACCTCATCAGCATATTCTAATTCATCTCCTACTGAAATCCCTCTAGCTATAGTTGACACTATAACATTAGCGCTTTCAATTTTCCGATAGATATAAAAGTTAGTGGTATCTCCTTCCATTGTGGAACTCAAAGCAAAAATAAGTTCTTCTACTTTTCCATCAAGTACTTTTTGAACTAATGAGTCTATATTCAGTTCAGAAGGCCCTACTCCATCTATTGGTGAAATTTTACCTCCCAGCACATGATACAATCCCTTAAACTGGTTTGTACTTTCAATTGCCATTACATCTCTTATATCCTCAACAACACAAACTAATTTATCATTACGTGTTGTATTAGAGCATATTTCACACAAAGCAACATCTGAAATATTATGACAACTAGAACAATGCTTTATTTCTGAACGCATTTGTTTTAATGCAAGCGATAATTTATTGGTTTGATCAGGGTGTTGCCTTAATAAATGCAACACTAATCTTAAAGCCGTACGTTTACCAATTCCTGGCAACTGTGACATTTCATATACTGCATTTTCTAAAAGTTTTGAAGAGAATTCCATAAAACAAAATTACTGCTAAATATTCATTCCTACTAGCATAGAAAAGCCCAATACAGAAAAATCTATATTGGGCTTATCCTTAAAATGAATGTTATTTAATTAATTATCACTTTTTTAGTCGTTATACCATTTACTGTATTAATTTTAACAAAATACACTCCTGTTGCAAAAGAATTTACATCTATCTGTATTGGCTCCAATAAACTCACTTCTTTGGCAAAAAACACTAATTTCCCAATTGAATTAAATATTTTAACACTTACCTCATCACTTTTATTCCATGACAAGTTAAGCGATTTAGTAGCTGGATTTGGATATACAGCAATTGTATTTAATTCAACATCATGCACGCTTAGTACCGCATCATAAAGTGCCGATTTCCATACTCCTCTACCATAAGTTCCTGCATATATATAATTATTAGCAGTATTAATTTCAAATTCACTAATTTGAACATTCGGTAAACCATTGCTAAATGGCAACCAATTTGTAGGTGTTGTATTATCCATATAATACACACCATAATTCATTCCTAAATACAATCCGTTTTTTCCATTATTTTCCCAAACAAGAGCCAATGCGCTAAAACTTGGTAAATCAAATAAATAAGAAGACCATGTTATTCCACTATCTGTTGATACATACACTTTATTTGCCCCAGTTGTAGCTATAGCCACCCTAGTCGGATCCGTTGGATGAACTGCTATAGAGTTAATTGAACCTGAAAAACCAGTTACTGCTGCCCAGTTCGTTAGTCCTCCATTATTAGTTCTAAACATTTCTGACCCTCTTGATGCATACATTACATTACTATTAGAAGGTGCTATTTTAAGGTGATTTAAATTCCCACTAAATACTTGAGATATCGCAGCCCATGTAGCACCTCCGTTAATAGATTTGTACACTTGATCATATCCTGAATAAATTGTATTGGTAATCAATGGATCTTGCTCAAAAGGCGTAATCCAATTCCCTGTTTTCCCATCAGGCTCAGCTAATCCAAAATAACTAGTTCCGGTATTAGTTGATTTGTATAGGGATCCACTTTGAGAAGTTCCGTAAAGAATGGTATTATCATCTTTATCAACAAACGATTCCATTCCGTCAGCTCCCAACCAATCTTTCCAATTTCCGGTAGTATCATATACTGAAGTACCATTATCTTGTGCACCACCTGTTACAATTTCAGGATCAGACTGACTAACCCCTATTTTATAAAATTGACGTATTCCAAGTCCGGATGTAATGTCTCTATAATAATTACTAGATACCGTTGTAGTATTCTCTGCAAGAAAAATTCCTCCATCAGAACCTACATACAATGTACTTCCTATAAATTCTAAAATATCAACATCGGCATGACAATACCCTATATTTTGCCCCGCAGCATTCCCAGGAGTCCATTGTGAAGTTATATTAAAATTCGCTCCTCCGTCAGAAGATCGCCAAGTATTAACACCTGCGATATGAACTTCATTAACGTCGGCAGGATTTACTGCCACATCCATATCTCTTGGTGCTTGACCACTAGTATCATCAGCAGCAGAACTATATCCAAAGTAATTTTCACCCGTGTGATTTAGTTTCGTAAATGTTGCTCCTTCATCAGTAGATTTATGAAAACCTCCAAAAACACCACTAGCCTCTTCTAAAACATAAATAACTGAAGGATCATCTGCAGACACTCCCATCATTTTTGCCCCACCACTAAATGCATTAGGCCCCGATTCAAAACCGTCTTGAAAAACAGTCCCAAGTGTAGCATCTTCAACAGACACATCATCTAGAGTAAGTCCTCTACCATAATTACTTTTAGATTCAAATGCAATATAATATGTTGCAGAAGCGGCTGGAAGGTTTATGGTTATATCCGTCCAAGTTGTTGATTCTGCTGTATAATTTGCTAGTTCTACCCATGCTCCTCCTACCGAAGTTTTATATAATACTTTTAGTTCATCTATATCTCCTGCCCATTGTACATTTGTATACGAAAATTTAAGTTGAGGAGCTGTACTACCAGTTAGGTTCATTTCTGGAGAAATTAACCTTGTTATAGGATGGCTAAAATCACCTATATAAAAAAATGCCATAGCACCACCTGTTCTAGGTACTACGGTTGCATTCTGATTTGAAGCAGCTGTAATCCAATTTGTTGTTCCACTAGCATGTTCCTGAGTCCAAAGAGGCAAACTATCAGGAGAATTAAATGTTGCTCCCCCATCTGTAGATGCATAAAACTGAGTTCCTGTTGCATAAATAGTATTAGTATCTCCAGGTTTAAACTCTACATCATATCCTGTTGTTGCACCTGCATTAATCACAGTCCAATTTGAACCACTATCCGTTGATTTGTATATCCCTCCATATTGAACACTACAGTACATTTTAGTAGTGTTTGTAGGGTCAATCAATATTTTATTTACATTTCCGTTACCTGTATCAGAAAATAAGTTCCAAGTAGCTCCTGCGTCTGTAGATTTAAATATTACACCTCCATTAGACCCCCAGAAATAGGTAGATGTATTTGTTGGGTCCATTGTTAATGCAGTTACCGATAAATTAGATAAGTTATCCGTAAGTACAGTCCAGTTTACACCCCCATCAGTTGTTTTCCAAACACCTCCAGTATTAGCGCCAATAATAATATGATTCGTATTCCCTGGGTCAACAGCTATTGATGTTACTCTACCTACACCAGGATTCCACCCATTACTTGCGGCATCACTCCATGTTTGTGGGCCAAGTTCTTCCCAGTTTCCAGTTACGGCTGCAGCTCTATTTTCAAAATTCTGGTTTACATAACTGTTATAATTTTGTAACTCATTATAATAAAAGTCAGGTGTTTTAAGCATACCACTTTCATCCATGGTTCTAAGCGCTTTGTATTCCCAACGTTTAAATTGTTTATATCCTGTTCCACGTCCACGGCCTGCAATATCAAAATGAGCTTCAGCTTTTGTTTGAATTTCTTGTACTGTATGAGTTCCTTTGGAAATCATCTGCTTATACTGTTGTGACCAAGAATTAATCGCTAGGGTTATTGCGAATAGTAACGTAATTTTTTTCATGGGGATATTTTTTTTATAATTAAAGGTGTTGCAATATAGTCCTTTTTCGTTAATTTGTTTTTCAAAGCAATATAACATGAACGCAACACAAATCATTTTATTAATAGCATCCTATTTTGGACTACTAATATTGGTCTCATATTTTACAGGAAAAAAAGCAGGAAATGATGCCTTTTTCAAAGGGAACAAACAATCCCCTTGGTATGTAGTTGCTTTTGGAATGATTGGCGCTTCACTTTCTGGAGTCACTTTTATTTCTGTTCCTGGTTGGATTGAAGCTTCACAGTTTAGCTACATGCAAATGGTACTGGGGTATATTATTGGTTACGCTGTAATCGGATTAGTACTACTACCTCTATATTACAAGTTAAATTTAACTTCTATTTACACCTACCTTGAAGGAAGATTCGGAAATTATTCTTATAAAACTGGAGCTGCTTTTTTTATAGTTTCTAGAATTGTAGGAGCAAGTTTCAGGCTATTTTTGGTTGCCAATGTATTACAAATTATATTGTTTGATGACCTCGGTATCGAATTTTGGCAAACAGTAACAATTACGGTATTACTTATTTGGTTATACACGTTTAAATCGGGTATAAAAACTATTGTTTGGACAGATACTCTACAAACATTATTCATGCTTATAGCAGTTGGTGTAGCCATTTATTTTGTCAGTGATGATTTAAATTTAAACGGGCAAAGCACTTTAGGTTACGTGTTAGACAGTGATTTATCAAAAATATTCTTTTTTGACGACTATAAGGCGGGGAACTATTTCTGGAAGCAATTTATTTCAGGAGCCTTTATAGCAATTGTAATGACTGGTTTGGATCAGGATATGATGCAAAAGAATTTAACTTGCAGAAATTTAAAAGATGCTCAAAAAAATATGTTTTGGTTTACCATTGTACTTACGGTTGTAAATTTTATCTTTTTAAGTTTAGGATTGTTACTTACTGTTTATGCTCAACAAAATGGTATTGATGCACATAAAGATCAATTATTTCCGCTTTTAGCAAAAAATCACTTTGGTATTGGCGTCTTTGTATTTTTCCTTTTAGGTCTTATAGCAGCAGCTTATAGTAGTGCGGATAGTGCATTAACATCGCTTACCACATCATTTAGCATTGACATTTTAGATATTGAAAAAAAATATGATGCTCAAAAACAAGTGAAAATTAGAAAGCAAATTCATATTCTTATTTCTTTTATATTAATACTTGTTATCATTGCATTTAAATATATTATTAAAGACGCTAGTGTTATTGCTAAAGTTTTCACCTTTGCAGGCTACACCTATGGTCCATTACTAGGTTTATATGCTTTCGGTTTGTTTACCAAAATGAATGTGAAAGATAAGCTTGTACCAATTGTTGCATTCTTATCTCCTATTTTGTCTTATATAATAAGTGTTAACAGTTTAAAATGGTTTGGTTTTGAATTCGGTTTCTTTATTTTAATTTTAAATGGTTTCCTTACTTTTTCGGGTTTATTCCTAATTCGCAAAAATAATACCTGAATTTCTTTTTTTTAAGAAAATCAAATTATTAAATCCTGAACTGCTCTTACTCCCCTTCTCACCATAAATAAGAAACTTTTCACCACAAATATTAGTGCATTCGTGGCAAAAAAACAGTTCAATTTAATATTAAACACTATTTTTGCCGAAAATTTATTTACATGAGTGAAGCAACGAATAAAGCAATTGCCGTAGAGTACAACTTATTTAGAGATACTGCTACTGGAGAACTAATCGAATCAACAGAAGGAAAAGATCCTTTAGCATTCTTATCTGGTTTAGGACAAATGATTCCTGAATTTGAAGCAAATGTAGCTGATTTAAACGTAGGAGACACTTTCTCTTTTGGAATAAAATCAGAAAATGCATACGGTTCACGTAAAGAAGAAGCAGTTATAGAACTTGCTCAAGATATGTTTATGAACGAAGGAAAATTAATTCCTGAAGTTGTAGTTGATAACATATTACCATTACAGGATCAAAACGAAAATGTAATTCCTGGTAAAATTCTTTCAATCAATGAAGAAACAATTACTGTTGATGTAAACCATTTATTAGCTGATCAAGATTTATATTTTACTGGTAAAATTCTTGAAATGAGAGATGCTACTACTGAAGAAGTAGAACATGGACATGTTCATGGAGCACACGGACACCAACACTAAGCTATTATTTATTAGCAAAAAATAAAACTCCCCGTTTAAAAACTTTTTTTTAAACGGGGAGTTTCTTTTTACTATCAGAAAATTAATATTGGTTAGTAGATAGTAATACCAATGTACAAGCCATTTCATAAGTAATATCATTTTCCTCTAATAGAATATAAAATTCTGGGTTTTCCGTACCAGGATTAAACAGAATTCTATTTGGTTTTAGCCCAATTAAATATTGATAATATTCTTTTTGCCTAGCTGGGTTCATATATAATGTTATAGTATCAATATCAGCATATAATTTCAACTCCATATCAATAGCTACTCCTGATACACTCCCCTTTTTTAATCCATATGCAACAACCTCTTGCTTGTACCTCAACAACTTCTGAATTGCTAAATAAGAATATCGTGTTTCTTTTAGTGATGCTCCAAAAACCAATGTCTTTTTACTCATTTGTTAAATTAGTGTTAATGAAATTTAATAGTGTAACATATCAATATTATAGTCGTCTAGTAAACAAAACTATTACAAAATCATCAATCATCAAAAAACGAACAATGCGAAAATTAATTCTATTCATCCCTTTGTTATTTATATCAATAACATTTGCTCAAAATAACGGACCTAAGGTAGGAGTTATTAATGGAACGATTATAGACCAAACAACAAAAGAAGTTTTACCTTACGTTAACATTATTATTAAAGATAACTCAAAAAACGTATTAACTGGCGGTATTACGAATGATAAAGGAGAGTTTAGTGTTAATAAAATTCCTGTTGGAGAAAACACTATCGAAATTCAATACATCGGTTATAAAACTGATTTTAAAACAATAATATTTACTCGTAAAAATGCCACACATAGCCTAGGAACTATATCTTTATCAGAAGACACTGCACAATTAGATGAAGTGGTAGTGGTAGCAGAAACATCCACAGTAGTGCAAAAAATTGACCGTAAAGTAATTAATGTTGGAAAGGATTTAACCTCAGCGGGGACAACTGCATCAGAATTACTAAACAATGTCCAATCAATTAGTGTTGATTCACAAACAGGAAATATTAGTTTAAGAGGTAATGAAAATGTACGTGTTTTAGTAGATGGTAAACCAACTAATATTAGTGTTGCTGATTTACTGAAACAAATACCTTCTACTTCAATTAAACAAGTTGAATTAATCACCAACCCTTCGGCTAAATATAATCCTGAGGGGATGAGCGGTATAATTAATATTGTTTTGCATAAAAATGCTAACCAAGGTTTCAATGGAAATGTCAATACAGGATTAACCCAAGGAGAAAACACCAGGTTCAACGGTTCATTTAATATGAATTACAAAACAGGTAAAGTCAACTTTTTTGGAAATTATGGATATAACACTGGTAAGAACGATAATTTTGGTCATGTAAACCGTACTGGAGCAACACCTTCGCTACAAGAATTTACTTTTGACTCAGACAGGGATTCGCATTTAGTAAAAGTTGGTGCTGATGTTTATTTAAATGACAAAAACACCTTATCATTTTATACTACTCAAAACTTCAGTGACAATACAGCTGAAGGACTTACCAAAGTTACTAGTGCAAACACTTTAGACACTAATGCTCCAAACATAGCTAAAACTAAATCAAATTCAGGAACTTACAACTTAAATTACAAATTAGAATTTGACGAAAAAAATGAGCATCATTTAGAATTCGAGACTACCTATTCAAATACTGATTCTCCTGAAAACGCAAAATATCATGAATTAATTGACCCATTAGATCCTATTACAAATTATAATAACAGCGTAGAAAATAAAACGGATAACTTTTTATTTAACTTAGATTATACTGTACCTCTTTTTGAGAAAGGAAAATTAGAAGTTGGAGGGGAAATTAGAACTAATAAAACCACAAACTTAAATATTTCTAATCAACATGAGAATATGTATGACTTGATTGGAAACGTTATAGGAACACAACCAATTGGAAACTCTTCGTTTGCATATGATAGAGAAATATTTTCAGGATATACCAATTACGGACATAAGTTCGGAAAATTAACGATGCAATTGGGAGTTCGTTTGGAACAATATAACGTAGATGGAGATTTTCAAAAAGGGGCTACGAAATCTAATTATACCGATAAAATATTTAGTGCCTATCCTTCTGCCTTTTTCACATACAATCCATCAGAAAAAAATCAATATCAAGTTAGTTATAGTAGACGAGTTGATAGACCAGGAATCGGTCAAGTGAACCCAATTAGAGAATGGAGTACTCCGCTAATTACCTCCGTTGGTAATCCTGATTTAAAACCACAGTTTACAAACTCATATGAAGTAAACTATACTCGTAAAATAAAAAATGGTTCAATTACTTTTGGATCTTTTTACAGAAAAGTAAATGATAATATTTCACGTTACTCAACTATTGATCCATTAGATGGCACAAAACAATTACTATCTTACACCAACTATGATGATACCGATAGGTATGGTTTTGAAGTTTCTTCAAATTATAAAATAGCCAAATGGTGGAGAGCAAATGCAAGTTTGGATTATTATGCAAAAACAGAAAAAGAATTAACTAGAGAAGTAAAAGCGAATAGTTTTAATGCCCGTTTAAGTAATAGTTTTACGGCTACTAAAAAATTACGTTTCCAATTATTCTCAATGTATAGAGGTCCTGAAGACGGGATTCAGTTTAACCGATCTGCTATGTGGATGATGAATATTGGATCTAGTTTATCTGTATTAAAAAACAAAGGAACTATTAGTTTTAGAGTAAACGATATTTTTAAAGGAATGAAATTCGAGTTTGAATCTACACAACCTTATGTACAAAATGGGCAATTCAACTGGGAAAGCAGAACTGCCTACTTAGGATTTAACTATCGTTTTGGTGGAGGAAAAAACAAAGCCTTACAACGTAAACAAAGAGACAATAACGAAAAACAAGGTGGTGGCGGAATGATGTAGGTCGAGAGCTTCGACAACCAAATAATTTTACTCGATGCAAAATCACAAAAAAAGGACTAACAAAAACTATTTTTCATAAAAGAAACCCCTCTAGGAATCACGCTTCACTGGTGGGATTAAAAAATGCTCAAGTGATACTTGAGCATTTTTGTTTTTAGCCTCTTTTAAAAAACTACCATTTTATAATAGCACTTCCCCAAGTGAACCCGCTTCCAAAAGCTGCTAACACAACTGTATCTCCTTCTTTTATCTTACCTTCTTCCCATGCTTCACATAATGCAATTGGAATAGAAGCAGCAGTAGTATTACCGTACTTTTGAATATTATTAAACACTTGATCATCACTCAATCCAAATTTCTTTTGGATAAACTGAGCGATACGCAAGTTTGCTTGATGTGGTATTAACATATCAATTGCATCCTTATCTAAATTGTTTTTCACCAACCCCTCCATAATTACTTCAGAAAAACGAAGTACTGCATTTTTAAACACAAACTGTCCATTCATATACGGGTAATAACTTAGGTCTTCTGGATTATTATCAGCAATAATATCAGTTACCCAACGTCCACCCATTCCTGGAGCTTCGGACGCTAATTCTAAAGCATGTTTCCCTTCAGAATGTAAATGCGTAGATAAAATTCCCTTTTCAATATTTTCTTCTCTTGTTAATACTGCTGCGCCAGCACCATCACCAAATATTACAGAAATATCTCTTCCTCTAGTGGACTTATCTATACCTTTCGACTGTAGCTCCGAACCAATTACTAGAATATTCTTATACATCCCAGTCTTTATAAACTGATCAGCTACCGAAATAGCATATACAAAACCAGAACACTGATTACGAACATCTAAAGCGCCAACAGTTTTAATATTTAAAGCTTCTTGAATTTGGACTCCAGGACCAGGGAAAAAATAATCTGGGCTTAAAGTAGCGAATATGATAAAATCGATTTCATCGGTATCCAGTCCAGAACGCTCAATAGCCATTTTAGCCGCTTCGAGCCCCATAGTAAAAGTAGTTTCTTTACTTTCAGGTTTTACCCATCTACGCTCTTTTATCCCCGTACGTTCCGTAATCCATTCGTCATTAGTATCCATGATTTTTGACAAATCATGATTCGTCACCACATTATCAGGAACATATTTTCCTAAACCTATTATTTTTGAATTGTACATATTCTAATTTTATAAGAAATATAAAATTACAAATTATACTTTATAAATACCTAAGCTATAAAGTATAAATAAAACTTTATCTTTAACAAACTATTTTTTTAACTACTTAACAGATTGAAGTAGTTTTACATTTTTTACAACGAAAACAAAACCAATATGAAACACCTTATTATTTTAATTGTATTGTTTTTGAGTACGGGAAATTTTGCTCAAGAAAATGCAACCTATCAAGAACCATCTCAAGAAATTATTGAGTTAGCTGAAGCGCCTGTAGCCCCTTCTATACGAATGGACAGTAAAGCAGAAAATATTGTTTTTCTTTATAGAAGTAATTTTAAAAGTATAGAAACGCTTTCAGAAAAAGAAATGAGACTAGGTGGCTTAAGAATCAACCCAAAAACAAATATTAATAGTAGGCAGAGCTATTTTAACGCTATTAAAGTACGAACAGGTAGAAACGAAAAAGAAACTGTTGTGAAAGGCTTACCTAACAATGGTCGTTATGCTAACTTTTCATGGTCACCAAATCAAAAAATGATGGCTTTTACCAATACGGTTACTAATGGGGTTGAGCTTTGGGTATTAGATATTGCTTCAAAATCAGTAACAAAACTATCAAAAGCTAACCTTAACGCAAATACTGGACAACCATTTTCATGGTTTAAGAACAACAATGCTTTGCTAATAAAAACAATAGCAACAAACAAAAAAGAGTTAATTGACACAAAAACAGCAGTCCCAACAGGCCCTACGATATCAGTAAGTGAAGCTGGGAAGAAAGCACAAAATAGAACTTATCAAGATTTATTGAAAAATAAAACAGATGAGCATAATTTTGAACAATTAGCACTTTCTGAATTACGTAAAATAGATTTAAAAGGAAATGAAACCCCATGGATGAAAAGCGATATGTACAAAAACATTTCTTTTTCTCCTGACGGTAATTATGTAATGGTCAGTACTATTGAAAAACCATTCTCATACCTTGTACCTTACCGTAGGTTTCCTTCAAAAACAAACATCTACAGTAAAGGCGCTACTTTGACAAAAACAATTTTACAAGTACCTTTAATTGAAGATTTACCTAAAGGGTTTATGTCTGTTAGAAAAGGAAAAAGAAATCTTTCTTGGAGAGGAGACAAACCAGCAACAATAGTTTGGGCTGAAGCTTTAGACGGTGGAGATGCAGCTAAAGAAGTAGCTTATAGAGACCAAGTGTTTCAGTTAGAAGCTCCTTTCAAAGCAACAGGAACCCCATTAATTAAAACCATTGGAAGGTTTTACCAAGTAGAATGGGGTAATGACCAAATTGCTATTGCGAATGATTATTGGTGGAATACACGTAATACAAAATCATACATTTTCAACCCCTCAAACAACAACTCAAAACCTGTACTTATCACAGACAGAAACTATCAAGATAAATATAGTAACCCTGGTAATTTTGTTACAAAACGTAATGAGTTTGGTCGATACACTTTAGAATTGACAGGTAACAAAGCTTACTTAATTGGAGATGGTTTTAGTGAAAAAGGAAAGTTTCCATTTGTGGATGAAATGAACTTAAAAACTAAAAAGACTATTAGGTTATACGAATCTAGTTTAACAGATAAAGTTGAAGGGATTTCTTCTGCCTTAGACATGAAAAAAGGAGAAATATTGGTTAAGATTGAATCAAAAAATGAATACCCTAACTATTACATTAGAAATATTAAAAAGAAAATAGGCTTAATTCCTATGACTCAATTTAAAAACCCTTTTAGTAGTATTCAAAATGTCCATAAAGAAGTAATTAAATACAAACGTGAAGATGGATTAGAGTTATCCGGAACAATGTATTTACCTACTAACTATGTAAAAGGGCAAAAATACCCAATGATTATGTGGGCTTATCCTGAAGAATTTAAAGATAAAAGTAGTGCTGGGCAAAGCACCGCAAGTTCTAATGAATTTACATATCCATGGTATGGCTCACCAATTTATTGGGTTACTAAGGGCTATGTGGTTTTAGACAATGCATCTTTCCCTATTGTTGGTGAAGGGGATGAAGAACCTAATGACACTTTTATAAAACAATTGGTTTCGAATGCTAAAGCTGCTATTGATGCTGTTGACAACCTTGGTTATATTGATAGAAACAAAGTTGCCGTTGGAGGACATTCTTACGGTGCATTTATGACGGCAAACCTATTATCACATTCTAACTTATTTGCAGCTGGAATTGCCAGAAGTGGAGCTTACAACAGAACATTAACTCCGTTTGGTTTTCAGAGTGAAGAACGTAATTACTGGGAAGCGCCAGAAATTTATTACAATATGTCGCCGTTCATGCATTGTGATACCATGAAAACTCCATTATTATTAATTCATGGTGAAGCTGATAATAACTCAGGTACATATCCTTTACAAAGTGAACGCTATTTCAACGCTTTAAAAGGACTTGGTGCTCCTGTACGATTGGTTATGTTACCAAAAGAGAGTCATGGTTACAGAGCAAAAGAATCTGTATTACACATGCTTTGGGAACAAGATCAATGGCTAGAGAAACATGTTAAAAATAAAGAAACTGAACCAGCAGGAACTCATTAAAAATTAAAAACCGCCAATTGGCGGTTTTTTTTTATGTTCTTATATTTATTATGCCATTACTCTTTAATCAATTTACTTACAAACTGTCCTTTACTAGACACTACTCGTACAAAGTAAATACCTTGAGTTAATTTTGTAACATCTAATTCCATTTCTAATTGAGTACCTACTACTGAAATATTATTTAATACTCTACCATTCACATCAAAAACCGTGATTTCTTTTAAGCTGTTTTTTCCCTGAATGTATATTACATTTTTTGCTGGATTAGGAAATAAAGCAATGCTCTTATCTAAATCATAATCAACTATATCCAAAGCTAAACAATCATCTCCTATTACACAGTTTGTATACCCATAAACATCTATTAAATTTTGAACATCCGTTAACTGAACAGTATCCGCACAAACTGTTGCTAAATTAGAGTTGCTTTGAAAACTTAAAAATGTTTCTATACTATTATTTTTTATATTTAATAAGGTTAACTCATTTTCATCACAATCTAAATATAGTAACTCTGAATTATTGGTAGCATCGAAAACTGTTAATTGATTATACCTACATCTTAGTGTTTTCAATTTTAAATTCTGACTGATGTCTAAATCAACTAATAAGTTATATTCACATATCAACACTTCCAAATTAGGCACCTGCGTAATATCAAACGTAGTTAATTCATTCGTATCACATTCAATTTTTATAAGGTTAGTATTGTTTCCAATAATTAAACTTGCCATTATATGATTAAAATTACAAACCAATTCTATTAAGTTTGTATTACTACTCACATCTAATGCTGTTATACTATTTGACACACAACTAAGCTTTGCTAGATTAACAAAATTTTGTATCCCGCTTAATGAAGAAACACCTTTACTATTAACATTTAATTGTAATACCAATTCTGCTTCAGACACTTGTATTTCCCCATCATTATTCGTGTCAACATCTCCATCATAAATCCCATCTCCATCAAAATCTGCAACATTGTTATTCAATAATGCATTCTTAAAATTAACATCAGGAATAGTTACAATTTGTGCCTGTAAAAAAGAAGATATTACTAGTGCTACTAGTAGAATATAGAATTGTTTCATAATGAGGCTAGTTTTTATATTTTGCAAAAGTAGTTTAAAAAGTAACCTCAATCTGTTAAATAAATTAAAAATCACCCTTTTTATAGCAACCAAACCAATTAGTAATAATTAAATATCATCTGCCATCTTGACATCAAAATTAAATTGGTATTCTATTTGACTACTACCAATTAGAACATAATTAATAAAAATATACAAAAATGGCAAAAGGTAATATTAATGTATCGGTAGAGAATATTTTTCCGTTAATTAAGAAGTTTTTATACTCAGATCATGAAATCTTTTTACGTGAGTTAATTTCTAACGCAACTGATGCAACACTTAAATTAAAGCACCTTACTCAAATTGGAGAGTCTAAAGCTGATTATGGAACTCCAGTTATTGAAGTTAAAATTGATAAAGAAGCTAAGAAAATCCATATTATTGATCAAGGTTTAGGAATGTCAGCTGATGAAGTTGAGAAATACATTAACCAAATTGCTTTTTCTGGTGCTAATGAATTTTTAGAACAGTATAAAGAAAAAGTAGAAGATTCAGGAATCATCGGTCACTTTGGTTTAGGGTTTTACTCGGCGTTTATGGTTGCAGAAAAAGTAGAATTAATTACAAAGAGTCATAAAGATGAACCTGCTGCTATTTGGACTTGTGATGGATCTCCTGAATTCACTTTAGAAGCACACGATAAAGCTGATAGAGGAACAGAAATCATTTTACACATTGCTGAAGATTCATTAGAATTTTTAGAAGATAACAGAATTGGAAGCTTATTGACTAAATACAATAAGTTTATGCCTGTTTCAATTAAATTCGGAACTAAAGAAGAAACATTACCATTACCAGAAGGTGCTGCAGAAGACACAAAACCTGAAACAGTAACTGTTGACAATATCATCAACAACCCTAATCCAGCATGGACAAAGCAACCGTCTGAATTGGAAGCTGATGATTACAAAGGTTTTTACCAAGAGTTGTATCCTGCTCAATTTGAAGAGCCATTATTTAACATTCACTTAAATGTTGATTACCCATTTAACCTTACTGGAATATTATACTTCCCTAAGCTATCAAACGATATTGCTTCACAAAAAGACAAGATTCAATTATACCAAAATCAAGTTTTCGTAACTGATAATGTTGAAGGTATTGTTCCTGAATTTTTAACCATGTTACGTGGAGTTATTGATTCACCAGACATTCCATTAAACGTATCTCGTAGTTACTTACAAGCGGATGGAAACGTTAAGAAAATCGCTTCTTATATTACTAAAAAAGTTGGAGACAAATTAAGTTCTTTATACAAAAACGATAGAGAAAGTTTTGAAGCAAAATGGAACGATATTAAAATCGTTATTGAGTACGGAATGTTATCTGAACCTAAGTTTTTCACTAAAGCTGATAAGTTTGCTTTATATCCAACTACTGATGGAAAATATTTCACTTTTGAAGAGTTAACCACTGAAATTAAGGATACTCAAACTGATAAAGACGGGAAAACTGTTGTGCTGTATACATCTAATAAAGATGAACAACACAGTTATATTAAAGCTGCAGAAGACAAAGGATACAAAGTTGTTTTATTAGACTCTCCAATTATATCACACTTAATTCAGAAGTTAGAAACTGAAAAAGAAAACATTTCTTTTGCTCGTGTTGATGGTGATCATATTGATAATTTAATCAAAAAAGACGAGGAGCAAATTTCTAAGTTATCTGACGAAGAAAAAGAAACCTTAAAAACAGCTTTAGAAACTGTTGTTCCTAAAGAAAAATATACGGTACAATTAGAAGCTATGGCTTCTGACTCTACTCCATTTATGATTACGCAACCAGAATTTATGCGTCGTATGAAAGAGATGCAACAATCTGGTGGTAACGGAATGTTTGGAAACTTCCCAGAAATGTACAACTTGATTGTAAATTCTAATCATTCATTAGTTTCTGATATTTTAAACGAAAAAGACACTGCTAAAAAAGAAACGTTAATCAAACAAAGTTTAGATTTAGCACGCTTGTCTCAAGGATTATTAACTGGTGAGGAATTAACAAACTTTATCAGCCGTAGTTACGAGATGATTAAGTAATTTTTACATTTTCAAATCATATATTAAGAGCCACTTCAAATGAAGTGGTTTTTTTATATCCTAAAAAACGTTATATATTAGCTGTAATTATATCTAGATATTAATGTTATTTCAGTTAAAAAAACACCGTCTCTTTTTAAGCTTTTTTGCTTTATGCATAATCCTACAAGTTCATTCACAAACTATTGGATTGGTATATCATGATACTGAAGTTTCTGAAGGATACACCCTTTTTACTCCTGAAAAAAATGAAAAAGTTTTTTTAATTAACAACTGTGGAGAGGTGATTAATCAATGGACTTTTAGTGAAAAACCTGGGCTTACCTGTTATCTACTTGAAAATGGTAATTTACTTCGCTCTGGGAAAAACTTCATAGAAACAAGGGATTGGGATAATAATATTGTCTGGTCGTATGACATGCAAACTGCGGGCTATAATCAACATCATGATATAGAACCTTTACCCAATGGTAATATTCTTTGCTTATTAAAATATAGCTATACACCAGCAGAAATTATTACAAAAGGTAGAAATCCTGCTAATATTGGTTCAGAATTCATCCTAGATGAAATTATTGAGTTGCAACCAGTTGGAAGTAATAGCGCTAATGTAGTTTGGGAATGGAAATTTATAAACCACTTTATTCAAGATTATGATAATTCAAAACAAAACTTTGGAGTTGTAGTTGACCATCCTGAGCTTATTGATGTTAATTTTATTGACCCAACTGTAGCAAATCATAATACTGACTTTACCCATGTAAACGGAATTGATTACAATCCGAACTTAGATCAAATTATACTTTCTGCCAGACATATGAACGAGTTGTACATAATTGATCATAGTACAACAACATTTGAATCGGCGGGACATTCAGGTGGTGGCTTTAATCAAGGAGGTGACTTTTTATGGAGATGGGGTAATCCACAAGTTTATCAACAAGGTACTAATACTGATCAACAACTGTTTTTACAACATGACTCTAAATGGGTTAAATCAGGTTATGCTGATGAAGGAAAAATCACTGTTTTTAACAATGGAGGTGATGGTTCTTTTACATTTAGCTCTATTCATATAATTACGCCAGAAATAAACGCTGGTACTTATTTAAAAGACAATAACGCTTTTAAGCCTACAACTTTTGAATGGTCATGGCAGGGATCAATACTAGGAGGTACTGTACATGAAGGAAAAAAATCTGGAACACATAGTTTACCTAATGGGAATTTTATCATTTGCGAAACATCTATCGGAAGAATTTCAGAAATCAAAAAAGATGGATCACATGTATGGAGCTATAAAAACCCTACAGCTGCAGGAAATGATGTTTACAATCAGTTTGAAACTAGCACCGGTCTAAACAGTCTATTCAGAGGGGAAAAATATCCTAGCAACTATATTGGTTTCACTGGAAAAGATTTAACTCCAAACGGAATTATTGAAAATCAAAACTCTATTTCTAATAATTGTATTAGCTTATTAGGTATCAATGAATTTCTATTGAAAACTATTTCAACAAAAAATCCAGTTCGAGAAAACACTATTCAATTCAACAAAATTGTTGAATTGGATTCTGTAACAATAATTGACCTAAATGGTAAAGTAATTTCTGAACATTTAAATATTAAAAGTAATCGAATTGTTACCACTCTAGAACCTTCGCTTTACATTTTAAAACTTCAAAAAGGGAATTCAGTAAAATACATGAAAATCATTGTTAACTAATTGAATTTGTACTTCTCATTAACTTAAGAGGACAAATCACTCTTTCGCTATAAAACTAAAATAACCTATACCTTCAAAAATTGAGTTTGTAGAAAACAGTAATTCTATAAACAGTTTAGAGAAATTAACGAACCTTATAAAAGGAAAAAACACCTATTTAGTTTTTTGGAAAGATGACTTTTCTGAATCAAAAGTAGATTTTAATGATTTGCTTAAATCTAGACCATTCTTTAAAAAACACAATATTGATATTGTGTACCTTTCCTTAAATGAGTTAACCAATAATGAAAATGCAAAGGACATTATTCATTATTATAACCTAGATGAAAAACACGTTTCTGCTTATAGTGAACTACTAAATGATATTAAAACTAAAAAAGCCACTTCAAATGAAGTGGCTTTTTTTTTGTAACCTATAATATCTTTTTATCGTCCTATAAAAAACATCATTAATTATCAATCAAAAATCAATCGCATGAAAAAAATCAATCTTATTAAATTATTTAGTATCGGGCTCTTTTGCTTTTTAAGCTTTGGATATTCACAAAATATCACTTCAAAAATTGACATACTACTTGAAACTAAATTTAAAACGAATGGCCCTGGAACTTCAGCATTGGTTACTAAAAATGGAAAAGTAATCTACCGAAAAGCTTTTGGTAAGGCTAACTTAGAATTAGATGTCCCTATGTCTCCAGAAAGTGTTTTTCAGATTGGTTCTATGACGAAACAGTTTACAGCAGTTTCTATTTTAATGCTTTTAGAACAGGGGAAGTTAGCCTTAAACGATGATATCACGAAGTATATTCCTGATTACCCAACTCATAATAAAAACATCACAATTCATCATTTACTAACACATACTTCAGGCATTAAAAGCTACACTTCAATGCGAGGTCTTAGAGAAATTGCTAGAAAAGATCTAGAGCCTCTTGAGTTAATCGATTTTTTCAAAAATGAACCTACGAACTTTAATCCTGGAGAAGAATATAAGTACAATAATTCTGGGTACATTATACTTGGTTACATCATTGAAAAAGTTTCAGGGATATCATATGCTGAATTTGTTGAGGAAAATATATTTAAAAAAACAAACATGTCTACTTCTCTATATGGTAGTAAATCGAAGATTATTAAAAATAGAGCTTCTGGATACCAAAAAAGAAGTGACTATAGAAACACAACATACATAAGTCTTACTTTACCATATGCAGCTGGATCAATTATGTCAACAGTTGATGACTTATTAAAATGGCAACAAGCAATTTCTAACAACACTCTATTAAAACCAGAAACTATAAAAAAAGCATTTACAAATTATTCGCTCAATAATGGAACCAAAATCAATTATGGTTATGGATGGCATACTAACGAAATTAACGGAACCCCTACTATAGAACATGGTGGGAGTATATTTGGATTTAAATCTATGGGAGTTTATATTCCAAGTGTGGATGTATATGTTATAGTGTTATCAAATTGTGATTGTAATTCCCCTACAACTATTGCCCTTAAAATAGCAGCTTTAGCAATCGACAATCCTTTTCCTGAAATAAAAAACGCAGCTACACTTACTTCTAAGCAATTAGAACAGTGGGTAGGTACTTATGAATATGATAATGGCGTTATTAGGCATTTTAAACTCATAAACAGCCAACTATATAGCCAAAGAGAGGGAGGTGATGATTTTAAAGTATTTTCGATAAGTGAAAATCATTTTTCATTAGAAAATGGTTTATCTGAATTAATTTTTTCTAATACTAATGACATAAAAAAAGTTCAATTTAAAAGTAGAATTAAATCAGCCTTTGGAACTGAGAAAGTATTAAGATAATAATAAAACAATTTACATAATCAAAAAGCCGTTTAACAATATTCTTAAACGGCTTTTTGATTTCAAACTTGAATAGTATTAACTTACTAAAAACTAATTCTATTATCAAAATGCTTTTTAAGCAATGGTATTTGAATAAATAACATAAAGGTCAAAACAACAATAGCATACAATACTGTTTTGGAAAAAGATATTTCAGAAAACACACTAGCCATATTAAAGCTAGGCACAAAACTAAAATCAACATTTGTGAACCAACCAATACTTTCTGTTGTATTCCCCGATAACATATAAGTACATAACACTATAAAAGCCAAAGCTATAATAAACCAAGTTTTTTTAGATATTAATGGCTTATAAATTGTGCTTTCACTTTGCTTTGCTACAACATTAATGTTTGACATTACGTTTGCTGTAAAACCTGATGAAGGAGTTTCCAAGTTTGATTTTGTTATTATCTTTTCTGATAATTCATCCAATAAATTTTCAATATTATCTTTCATAATAATTTATAATTTCTGGTTCCAGTCTTTCTCTTAAAATTGATGCCATTTTTTTACGACTTCTAAAAAGCTTCACTTTTACATTGGTATTTGAAATTCCAATAATTTTTGAAATTTCTTCAATAGATTGCTCTTCAAAATAATATAACGTTAACAAAAAACCTACATCACTTGGTAACAATTGCAAACAATCTTGTATCAATTGCTTATGTTCCTTCTCCACTAATTTATCTAACGCGTTATCTATTGTATTCACCTGATGTTCTGTAAATTCATCAATAGTAACAACTATAGGCTCCCTTTTTTGTTTTCTTATTTTATCCAAACATGCATTATAGGTAATCCTATAAATCCAACTTGAAAACTTAGATTCTCCTTTAAACTTAGATAACGATTTGAATACCTTTAAAAAAACATCTTGCGAAACCTCTTCAGCTTCCTCTCTACTTTTAAGCATCCTAAACGCTAAAGTGTAAACCAAATCCTTATATCGATCTACCAACACAGCAAAAGAGACAGCATCTCCTTGAGTAATTTTAGTTATGTAGTATTGATCTTCGTGAATTGTCAATTAATAATTATCGTTAGTTAGTTTATTTGTTTGTTTGACTACATTAGATGAGTTTTGGTTACACTAAAATAAAAAATAATTTAAAAAAAGTGTAACCAAAAAATAAAAAGCGTCGTCATAAGCTATGAACAAACAAAATAATCATTAATTAAAAACGAACAATCATGGGATCAGAAGTAATTATTTTACCAAGCTTTTTAGCCGCAATTTTTGCTATTGCTTATTTACATTTTTCAACACGTAATAAGGAACGATTAGCTTTGATAGAAAAAGGAGCAGATGCCTCCATTTTTATGAAAGGAAAAATGCATGCCGCTCCGGTATGGAAAGTTATTATTTTAAATCTATCATTATTGTTAATAGGGATTGGAATTGGAATTTTTATTGCTTCAATTCTACATTTCAATTTAGGAGTAGATCAAGAAGTTGCTTACCCTGGAACTATTTTCTTAATGTCAGGCTTAGGCTTATTTACTGGTTTTAATATGACCAAGAAATTAGACAAATAATTTATCCTTTATTTTTTCAACAAAAAAGCCACTTCATTTGAAGTGGCTTTTTTGTTTTAAGAGTTTGGAGTATTGATACTATCTTTAGAATTACATTACCTTCTAATGTCCCCGTATACAACATACTTTATATAAGGAAAATGCTATGCCATACTACAAAGTACTTGTCTATATTTTTTGTACCTTTATAATATGAGTGTACTTACACAAAAATTACAACTTCAAAAATTTGAAGAAGTTTATATCTTAAATAAACCTTCTGTATTTGGTGATGAATTTACTGCTGAAAAATATTCTGAATCCTTACTACATACGTCTTGTGTAGACTGTGCTCTAGTTTTTGTTCGTACAAAGGATAATTTTATAAATCAAATGTTAACGTTATTTCCAAGGTTACAGGATACTTCTACGCTTTGGATTGTATATCCGATTGGGACCACTAAAAAAGAGTTGGCTAATTTGCACATTGAATTTGATTGGGATTTCCTTGGAGATTATAGATTACAACCTACACGACAAATAAATGTAAACAATAATTGGAATGCCATAAAGTTAAAAAAGGCTTTAACATGATTTTCTATAATATCAAATAAAAAAAGCGAGACCAACTTTTAAGTTAATCTCGCTTTTTTTATTATTTCTATAAAGTTATTCTATTTAAAAAATGAATCAACAAATTCATACTTATTAAACACTTGTAAATCTTCAATCCCTTCTCCAACACCAATATATTTTACAGGAATTTGAAACTGATCAGAAATACCTATTACCACTCCTCCTTTTGCTGTACCATCTAATTTAGTAACAGCCAATGATGTTACATCAGTAGCTGCTGTAAATTGCTTAGCTTGCTCGAAAGCATTTTGACCTGTGGAACCATCTAAAACTAATAATACATCATGAGGAGCATCTGCTACAACTTTTTGCATTACACGCTTAATCTTAGTCAATTCGTTCATTAAATTAACTTTATTATGTAATCTACCTGCAGTATCAATAATAATGACATCAGCGTTTTGAGCCACTCCTGATTCTAAGGTATCAAAAGCAACAGAAGCAGGATCACTACCCATAGCTTGCTTTACCAAAGGAACATCTACCCTATCAGCCCAAACTTGTAATTGATCAATTGCCGCTGCCCTAAACGTATCTGCCGCACCTAGAACGACATTTAAGCCTTGTTTTTTAAACTGATATGCTAATTTCCCTATAGTGGTTGTTTTCCCAACTCCATTCACCCCTACAACCATTAATACGTAAGGTTTTTTATTCGCAGGAATGGTGTATTCTGTTTCCTCTCCTGAATTTGTTTCTGACAACAATGACGCTATTTCTTCTCTTAAAATACCATTTAGCTCATCAGTTCCTAAATACTTATCTTTTGCTACACGTTCCTCAATACGTTCAATAACTTTTAATGTTGTGTTTACACCAACATCACTAGATACCAAAATTTCTTCCAAATTATCTAAAACATCATCATCTACTGAAGATTTTCCGGCTACAGCCTTACCTAGTTTTGAAAGAAAAGATGATTTAGATTTCTCTAGACCTTTGTCTAAAGTTTCTTTCTTTTCTTTGGAGAATATTTTTTTAAAAAAACTCATATTTTTATGTATCACTTAACCCCATCATTGGGCTTAACCCCTCGAGATTCATATCGAGGATATTGATTTTAAAGATAGCAAAATGATATCCAAAAAATGACAACATGTAATATTGTCAGTAAATACGAAAAGCTACTTTCTAATTTAATTAGAAAGTAGCTCGTAATACTTTTATGTATAACTAAAAAATTACTTTTTAGCTAACCAGTCTTTTACTAATTCTGGTTGCATAACAGCTTCAACAAATGTATAAGCTCCTGTTTTAGGAGATTTCATCATTTTAACTGCCTTAGTCAATCTTTTAGATCCTGTCTGTAACGTTGCTACTGATTTCTTTGCCATAACTAAACTTATTTAATTTCTTTATGAACAGTCATTTTCTTCAAGATTGAGTTAAATTTCTTTATCTCTAATCTATCAGGAGTGTTCTTTTTGTTTTTTGTTGTAATGTATCTTGAAGTTCCAGGTTGTCCTGAAGCCTTATGTTCTGTACATTCTAAAATTACTTGTACTCTGTTACCTCTCTTTGCCATTTCTTTTGTCTTTTAAACGTTTTATTATTTGTTTAAAAATCCTTTTGCTCTAGCATCTTTGATTACTGCAGCAATTCCTTTTTTATTAATAGTTTTCAATGCCGCAGCAGAAACTTTTAATGTAATCCACTTATCTTCTTCTGGAATGTAAAAACGTTTTTTCAACAAATTCGCGTGGAATTTACGTTTTGTTCTATTCATTGCATGAGAAACATTGTTCCCAACCATTGCTTTTTTCCCAGTAAGTTCACAAATTCTTGACATCTCTACTTTCTTTAGTTATTTCTAAACGAGGTGCAAATTTAGAGTTTTTCATCTATTACACCAAAATATTATTCAACTTATTTCAACTATTTTTATATTCTTGTATTTACTTCTTCCACCACAACAGCTAACAGCTACAAATACTGCTGTTTAGCATTTATAATTTCTCTTCTGAGTAATTGTAAAGATTTATTTTTTGCACGATGAATTACTTTAAATCTGTTTTTTCCAAAATTAAATTCTTCTACAAGTACTTTTTTCGGTGTAGCAATAGCAATAAAAACTGTTCCTATTTCAGCATCTGAATCTCCTTTTTCAGGACCAGCATTACCAGTAGTTGCAATAGCATAATCCGAATTAAACTTCTTTTTCACACCTATTGCCATTTCTTTAGCCACCCTTTCACTAACTACCGAATACTCTTCTATTATTGTTTTACTAACATTTAACACATCTGTTTTTGATTGAGTATGATATGTAACTGCAGCTCCTTTAAAAAAAGTAGAGACTCCTTCATATTGAGTAATACTCGAAGCTATTAGTCCTCCTGTACAACTTTCAGCCACTGCTAAAGTCTGCTTTTTATCTATCAATAAATTAGCAATTGCTATTTCAGGAGAATCCTCATCAAAACCAATAACCACCTCACCAATTTGTTCTAATAAAACATCTATTGCTAGATGTACATCATTTTCGATTGCCTCTTTATCTTCTCCAATTGCAGACAACCTCAACTTCACAATCCCCAAACTTGGTAAGTAAGCCAGTTTTATAAAATCAGGTAATGCATCTTCCCAATCGGATATACGTTCTGCTAAAATACTTTCAGCTACACCTTGAGTAATGACTGTTTTATGATAAATATGTGGAGTATTGTATTCTGAAACCAATTTAGGAATTACAGCCTCTTTAATTAGCCCTTCCATTTCATAAGGAACTCCGGGTAATGAAATAAAGGCTTTATTTCCTTTTTTAATATACATTCCTGGAGCTGTACCATTAGCATTATGTAACACAATTGCTTTAGACGGCACTAGTGCTTGCTGTACATTTGTTTTGGTTAAAATTTTATGTTCGCTATTTTTAAATAAATTAGTAACATGTTCCAAAACAGCTTCATTTTGCACCAAAGTATCATTAAAATATTCACAAATGGTATGTTTTGTAATATCGTCTTTTGTAGGCCCTAAACCTCCCGTAATTATAATAATATCAGCACGTAACTCAGCTTCCTTAAAAGCGTTTAACATATGCTGCTTTTCATCTTGTATTGAAGTAATTTGATAAACTGAAACCCCAATTTTATTTAACGCTTCAGCTATAAAAGCTGAATTAGTATCTACTATTTGACCTATTAAAATTTCATCTCCAATAGTTATAATTTCTGCTTTCATGAATTATTTATACTGAGAACTTAATTATGGTGAATTTACAAACTAAAATCAGATTTCAGTTCCAATACAACTGCTTTAATGACAGCATTAACTCTTTCCTGCTCCATTGAAACATCATCATTACCTTTTTCAAATTTCCCCCAATCTTGAAGTACTAAAACGTCATCTAAAATCGCGATATCAAACATTTGAATTGTCGGTTTTATCTTATGTGCATTTTGATACACCAGAGAAAAATCCCTCCTGTTTATCCCTTCGTTAATTTTAGTAATTGCTTCCGGAACTTCTTCTAAAAAAGCGGTTGCAATAGCTACAGTGAAATCCTCATCTCCAGATGCCAATTCCCTTACCTTATCTAATTTATAGTTCACTTCCATAATACTTATATTTTTATGATTGACTTAATACTAAACAGTTTTACCTCTTAAAACCCTACACTAAACACTCTTTTATTTAACACGTATTGAAAATAATTTTTCGTCTTCTAGAAAACCATCCAAATTATCATTTGCAACCACCCTACCCACTCCAGATGGCGTTCCTGTAAAAATGATATCTCCAATTTTTAATGTAAAATATCGGGATACATATGATATAATCTCGTCTATTTTCCACAACATATTAGTTGTGTTACCCATTTGCACCTTCTCTCCATTTTTTTCCAAATGAAAATTAAGTGAATCCATAGATTCATATTTATTTTTATCTACCCAATTTCCTACTACAGCGGCCCCATCGAAACTTTTTGCCCTTTCCCAAGGCAAGCCCTTCGCTTTTAACCTAGCCTGCAAGTCTCTTGCGGTAAAGTCTATCCCTAGACCTATTTGACTGTAATATTTATGAGAAAATTTAGAATCAATATGCTTACCAATTCTATCAATTTTAACTAAAACTTCAACTTCGTGATGTATATCATCACTAAAATCAGGTATAAAAAAAGGCTGCTTCTTTAATAGTATTGCTGTATCAGGTTTTAAAAAAACTACTGGCTCAGATGGCTTTTCATTTGCTAACTCCTCAATATGGTCTGTATAATTTCTACCAATACAAATTACCTTCATATACTAAAACTTATTTGTTAATTGACGTAATTTTATTGCTGTCAACACTTTTTTAGTATATAGTGGGAAATCTGCATTTTGAATCCAATTATAATATCCTGGCTCAGTTTGCAACACGTCTTCTACCAACCTACCTTTATGTTTCCCAAAACTAAATGCTTCCTTATCTTCTTTATTAAACACTATAAACCCCGCGAAATCAACACTCTTTTTACGTGTGCTAAATTCACTCAACTCTTTTATTGTGTTATTCAAATCAGGATAACGTTCCAACTGCGCTAATAAAATTTCATACGTTGCATTGGTATCAATTGCTGCTGAATGTGCCCCATCAAGCTCTTTACCACAATAGAATTTATACCCTGCACTTAAAGTACGTTGTTCTTTCTTATGAAAAATAGTCTGTACATCGACAGTCACCGTATTTTTCATATCAAAATCTATTTCTGCACGTAACATCTCTTCAGCTAATAAAGGAATATCAAAACGATCAGAATTAAAACCTGCTAAATCACAATCTTTTATCATTTGATATACTACTGGAGCTAACTCCTTAAAAGTTGGTTCGTTAGCCACTTTTTCATCAGAAATCCCGTGAATTGCAGTGGTTTCTGCTGGTATTTTCATTTCTGGATTTACCAGCCATGTTTTACTTTCTTTATTACCATTTGGAAACACTTTTAATATTGATATTTCCACAATTCTATCCTTAGACACCTGAATACCCGTTGTTTCTAAATCGAAAAAACAAATAGGTTTATGCAATTTTAGTTCCATTAATACACTTATTTACTCACAAATATACAATGTATTTTAGTAGATAATACTCAAAAAATGATTATCTTTAGTTAGCTAGTTGTTTTGTTTTTACTCCTACTATCTATGCTTTACTTAATTACAAACGACAGCAATTAATCGTGCTACTTTACACCTCATAAACTTAGCTTTAAATTGTTCAACTTTTAAAACGGTGTGACTATGAAAAAACTTTTACTTTTAATTAGTATCTCCCTATTTTGTCAACTTTGTTTTAGTCAAAAAACGGAATCAATTACAATCATTCAGAAAAAAACGAAACATCATATAAAATTATTTGCCGTAAACAACACAGAAACGGCTAAGAAATTTTTAGTACAACTTGAAGGAACTGGGTTTAGGAGAAAAACATTCGAACCCATTTACAGAACGATAAACCCAAACGACACGCTACTACTAACAACACTTGTTAAACGTAGTAACAGAGGCTTAAAACTTAATTACGAAATTTATTATGACTCAAGATTAGAACTATACCAATTGCAGCTATCAAAAGTTATTAAACCAGAAAAAAAGCGCACTTAATAAGTGCGCTTTTTTTCTGGTTTAACTATTTAAGGTATTTCCTCTAAAAAATATATTCATCAAAAGTAACTAACTACCTAAAAATCTCTATTTATATCCCAAGCTTCTAAATAATCCGCTACAGTTTTTGCGAACATCCCACCTAAAGCACCATCAATTACTCTGTGATCATACGAATGAGATAAATACATTTTCATTCTAATTCCAATAAAATCACCATCAGGGGTCTCTATAACTGCAGGGGTTTTTCTTATTGCTCCTAATGCTAAAATCCCTACTTGAGGTAATGGTATAATTGGAGTCCCCATAATACTACCGAAATTACCGACATTAGTTACCGTATAAGTACCTCCTTGAATATCATCTGGACCTAACTTTCCTGTCCTAGCTTTATTTGCTAGGCCATTTACAGCTTTTGCCATCCCTACAAGGTTTAATTGATCGGCATTTTTAATTACTGGTACAATTAAGTTTCCATCAGGTAAAGCAGCTGCCATTCCTAAATTAATATTCTTACGTTGTATGATATTATCACCATCAACAGAAACATTCATTCCTGGATATTTCTTTAAAGCATGCGCTACAGCTTCCATGAATATCGGTGTAAACGTCAGTTTTTCACCTTCTCTCTTCAAGAATGCATCCTTGACTTTCGCTCTCCAATTCCATATATTCGTAACATCACACTCTACAAATGACTGCACATGTGCTGCCGTTTGCAAAGAATCTGTCATATGACCAGAAATCAGCTTTCGCATTCTTGACATTGCCACAACCTCATCGCCTTCCTGCAAAGCTATTGTTGTTTTAACAGGCGCTTTTGGGGTAGTAGTTTTTGCTAGCGCTACAGCTTTAGGCGCACTAGGAATAACTACAGGTTGATTTCCTCTATTTTTAAGATATGTTAACATATCATTTTTAGTAACCCTTCCTTCTTTACCAGAACCTTGAATTGCTTCTAATTCTGTTAATGATATCCCTTCTTCTTTAGCAATATTTTTCACTAAAGGAGAATAAAACTTATCTGAATCAGAAAAATCAGCTACTGCTGCAACTGAATCTTTTGCTTCTACTATTGTTTTTTCTATTTCAGCAACTGCCGCCGGAGCTGCCACTTTCTTAGGTGCATCAGCAGCAACACTACCTTCTCCTTCAGTTTCTATAATCGCTATTGTTTGCCCTACAGCAACAACATCATCAACATTAAAAAGTATTTCAACAACCACTCCATCAACTTCAGATGGAACTTCAGAATCTACTTTATCAGTTGCAATCTCTAAAACTGGTTCATCCATATCAATGGTATCCCCAACTTCTTTTAACCAAGATGTAATGGTTGCTTCAGCAACACTTTCTCCCATTTTTGGAAGTTTTAATTCAAACTTTGCCATATTCTTAAAATATAAGTGAATTATTATTTTCAGTCTGCGAATTTACTAAATAAAAATAGAAAAAGTTAGGATTTAAGCAACAAAATTAGCTTCTGAAAATGACCTCTCCCCTACTTTCTGAACTGTTACTCCCAATAGTAAAATCAGTGTTTTTAAGATGTATTTTATAAAAACACTCTTGCTTTTCAAACAACTCAATAATTTCCTTAAAAGACAAAATTGCTGTTTCAAGTGTTCGTTCTGTATTTTTTTTAGGTTTCTTCTCTTGTAAAACCAACTTTAGCAAAGGAATAATTTTAACTCCGATATCAACCAATAAATTAAATAGAAAGTTCGGTTTAAAATGTTTTTTATAAAATAATTTCATTGCACCATAAAATCGCTGTGCATACACTTCATCCTTTAAAGTACTCTCTCCCTTATAATGTATTACTGTTGTTTTACCGTAATAATAATTGTCATAACCAGCATTCAACATACTATATGAAAAATCTATATCTTCACCATACATAAAATACCGCTCGTCAAATCCGCCAACTTCCTGATATCTTACTTTAGTCAAAAACATAAAAGCGCCTACAAAAACAGAAGCCTTCCCTACATCAGCATCCTTCAGTTCAGAAACATAATACTCCTTTGACAAACCGATTAACTTTTTAATAGCTATTAATTGGGTTGGAACATTTCGTTTGCTTTCTGGCAGAAATTGACCAGAACCATCAACAAGCTTACAGCCAACTATCCCTAAATTATTTTTTGACGATGAAAAACTTAACAATTGCAAAAAAGTATCTTCTGCAACTACAGTATCAGGATTTAAAATACAAACATACTCTCCTTTTGCTATAGCTACTCCTTGATTATTAGCTTTTGAAAAACCTACATTATCCTTGTTTACTAACAACTGTACATTTGGAAACAATTCTTTAACCATAACACAACTACCGTCTGAAGAATTATTATCCACCACAATTATCTCTGCTTCAATATCAGAAATTGCAGCTTGCACACTTTTTATACACAACTCTAAAAAGTAGCGTACATTATAATTTAATATGATTACCGATAATTTCATTAAGGTTTATTTGCTGCAAATTTCCGGATAAATATAGCTAGAAAAAACAACAAACAAACTTACCACATTTACAACTACCGTATTTCTTGCAAAATAATTTGCTTCAATCTTATTATGTTAAAAATTTATTAAATTTTGTAACAAACTTGACATACTTGAGTCTTATACTGCACTAAAAACAAACAAAATGAGAAAAATTAGTTTAGCTGTTTTATCACTAACGCTATTAGTAGCCTGTAAAACACAACAATCAAACAAAACTATTACACCAACTACTGTCAATATTGACTTAATTAACGTAATAGACGATAAGGTTCAAGTAGAAATGACTCCGATACGATTTACGACTGCTACCGCAACATTTCACATTCCAAAAACTGTCCCTGGAACATACTCTACGGACAATTATGGTAAATATATTGAAGGATTAAAAGCACTAGATGCAAACGGAAATGAACTTACCGTAACTCATACTGATGATAATTCATGGAAAATAGACAATGCAAAGTCTATTGCTAAAATAACGTACTCAGTAAATGATACTTATGATATTGAAGGAAGTCACAGCGTATTTTCTCCTGCCGGAACAAATATTTTAAAAGGAAAAAACTTCATGCTTAACCTACATGGGTTTGTAGGCTATTTTAAAGAACATCAAGACTTACCATACACTATAAACATCTCACATCCTGACAATTTAGTTGGAAACACTTCTTTAACAGATTCAAATATCGCAGCTGATAATGACACTTTTTTAGCGAAAAGATATTTTGAAGTAACTGACAATCCAATTATGTACGCTGAAGATAATAATGCGACGTTTAAAATTGGAAACATGGAAATTTTATTGAGCGTATACTCACCTAGCAACACTTTAAAAGCAACCGACTTAAAAGATCAAATGGAAAAAATGATGTTGGCACAGAAAGCTTTTTTAGGAGATGTAAATGTTACTGAAAAATATACCATTTTACTATACATGTCAACCATGCAAAATGACGCTAATGGTTTTGGAGCTTTAGAGCACCATACATCAACTACCGTTGTTTTCCCTGAAATGATGCCTGCCAAAGCTTTAGCTGAATCAATGAAAGACGTAGTTTCTCACGAGTTCTTCCATATTCTAACACCATTAAGTGTGCACTCTGAAGAAGTTCATAATTTTGACTACAATGCGCCAAAAATGTCAGAGCATTTATGGATGTATGAAGGAGTTACTGAATATTTCGCAAACCTTTTTCAAATAAACCAAGGTTTGGTTGATGAATATGAATTTTACGAAAGAGTTTTAGGAAAAATAAACGGATCGAAACGCTACAATGACGAAATGTCTTTTACCAAAATGAGTAGGAACATTTTAGATGAACCTTACAAGCCTAACTACGCCAATGTATATGAAAAAGGTGCATTAATTGGTATGTGCATTGATTTAATTATTAGAGAAGAAAGTAATGGTGAACAAGGCATCTTAGATATGATGAAAAAGCTATCTGCTAAATATGGTGTTGAAAAACCTTTTATAGACGCCGTTTTATTTGATGACATTACAGGGATAACATACCCAGAAGTAAGATCATTCATCAACACGCATGTTGTTGGAAATACACCTATTGACTACACTAAATTCTTTAAAAAATTAGGATTAAGCATGCAAAGTAAAGAAGCAAAAACAGGTTACTTACTTAAGGATATGCAAACACCTTATATTTCTGCAGATCAAAAAACTAAAGAAGTATTTTTCTTAACTGAAACAAACTCTTTTTTAACTAAACTTGGGGTAAAACCTAACGACAGACTTGTTTCTATTAACGATACTGATTACAACCTTACTAACATTCAAGCTTTAGTAGGCGCATCTTTTGGATGGACTCCAGGTGACAACATTAAAATGGTTGTTAAAAGAGAAGGAAAAGAAATTACATTAGAAGGGAAAGTAATTGAACCTATGGGAAAAACATACACTTTAGCTCCAGATGATTTGCCAGCTACAGACAAACGTGTTATTTTAAGAAATGCATGGATGAAAGGATAAGTTGATTAACTTATATAATTACTATAAAACAGGGATTGAAAAGAACTACTTTTCAATCCCTGTTTTCAATTCTATGAAGCGTATTTCCTAAATTCCTCTTAAAAACAGCAACATCATAAGTTTTTTAGCTATTTTTGGCGTATAAAATAGCTAGCATTGAAATTAAATCTTTCTACATATTTACTACTTTTCTTCTGCATTAATTGCATGCTAAGTTTTTCTCAAGAAAAAAAGAAAATTAGAGTAACTGCACCATATTACGACAAAAACGAAGCGGAATATCCAGGGGCAACTATTTTAACACGAAACAGTAAAAAACAAATTTACATTGAGCATGATGGGATAGAAATGTGGTGTGATAAAGCATATCATTATACAAAGGAAGACTCTATCGCTGCTTTCGGAAAAGTATTGATCAAACAAGGAGACACCATAAAACTAACTAGTAAAGTTGCTAACTACAGTGGTAAAACACAATTAGCCTTTACTGCTGGTGACGTATTATTAACTGAGCCAAAATCAACTCTTCGTACAGACACTTTGTATTTTGACAAACTCAATCAGAAAGCTTATTACAAAACAGGAGGTGTTGTTAATCACGAAGACAATATAATTAACAGTTCTGTCGGAAAGTATTTTATGGACAGTCAGAAATATCAATTTATTGGTAATGTTGACATTAAAAACCCTGAATACACACTAACTTCAAGTCAACTAGATTTTTATTCCAATTCAGGTATAGCATATATGTATGGTAAATCTGTAATAAAGCACGAAGGAACAACCATTCATTGTGAACGCGGGTATTATGACACTAATGCCGATTTGGGATATTTTGTAAAGAATTCAAAAATATATTATGACAATAGAATTGTTGAAGGTGACAGCATGTACTTCAATCAAAAGAAACATTTTGCATCTGCAACAAACAATATTAAAGTAACAGACACTACTAATCATAGTATTATTACAGGTCATTACGCTGAAATTTTCAAAGAAAAAGATTCTGTTTTCATCACCAAAAGAGCCCTTGCAAAATCATTACAACAAAATGATTCTATCTACATACATGCAGATACTTTAATGATCACTGGAAAACCAGAAAACAGAATCATTCGAGGCTATAAAAACGCTAAGTTATACAAACTAGATATGAATGGAAAATGCGACTCTATTTATATCAATCAAAAAACAGGAATTACCAAGCTAATTAGTAATCCAGTGCTTTGGTCTGGAGAAAATCAAATGACTGGAGACACTATTCAGTTATTGAACAACTTAGAAACAAACAAGCTTGACTCCTTAAAAGTTTTTTACAACACCTTCTTGATTCAAAAGGATTCTATAAGCGGATATAACCAGGTAAAAGGAAAAGAATTGATTGGCTTATTTAATGACAATAATAAACTTTACAATATTGACATCAATAAAAATGCTGAGTATATATTTTACGCCAGAAAAGAAAATGGTGAACTCATTGGGATTGACAAAAGACTAAGTTCTAGCATTAATTTAAAACTCACCGACAACGAAATAGAAGAAATCACCTCATTTGGTACCCCGGAAGGAGCATTAACTCCTGACTCTATGTATCCTGATAATGCTAGAAAACTTCGTGGTTTTAATTGGCGTGGTGATGAACGAATACTGTCGGTTGAAGACTTATTTAAAGATGACTCACCATTAGAATTAGTAAAAATACAAGGCTTAGAGGATCGCGTTTTGGATCCTGAAGATGAAGAATTGCGTAGTATTTCTACAAAAAAGAAAGTGGTCAAGACAAAATCAATTCCTGATTCAGAAAAAAAACAACCTCTCATTCCTAAAATTTCTAAAAGAAAACTTCGTACTAAAAAAGAATTCCGATCTAAAAAAGTTACCAAAAAATAACTGCTTTCAATGAAAAAAGATTTCTTTGCACACCAAGCTCAAACCACACCTCACCCCCTAGCCCTAGAAATATCTCATGCTAAGGGAAGTTATATTTATGATGTAAACAAAAAACAATACTTAGATTTTGTTGCAGGAGTTTCTGCTTGTAGTTTAGGACATCAACACCCTAGAGTTACTGATGCCATCAAAAAGCAATTAGACAGCTATTCTCATGTTATGGTTTACGGGGAATACATTCAAGCTCCCTCCGTGTTATTAGCAAAACTACTTGCTAAACACCTACCAAAATCATTAGGCAACACATATTTAGTAAACTCCGGAACTGAAGCAGTTGAAGGCGCCATGAAACTTGCAAAACGAGCAACAGGTCGCAGTCAGATAATTTCAGCTAAAAAGGCATATCACGGTAACACACAAGGATCCATGAGTGTTATGGGTTATGAAGAACGCAAACAAGCTTTCCGACCATTATTACCAGACGTGAATTTTATTGAGTTCAATAACCTAGATGACCTATTAAATATTACTTCAAAAACCGCTTGCGTAATTTTAGAAACCATTCAAGGTGGTGCAGGTTTTATTGAGCCGAAAAACGATTACTTACAACTTGTAAAACAACGTTGCCAAGAAGTAGGCGCTTTATTAATTTTAGATGAAATTCAAACTGGTTTCGGACGAACAGGAAAACTATTCGGTTTTGAAAACTATAACTGCACTCCAGACATCCTTGTAACGGGAAAAGGAATGGGAGGAGGAATGCCTATCGGTGCATTTTCTGCTTCTACAGAATTAATGAATTTATTACAGGACAACCCAAAACTAGGTCATATAACTACTTTTGGCGGACATCCTATCATAGCCGCTGCCGCATTAGCCACACTTCAAGAAATAACAGAAACTAACCTAACGCAAGAAGCATTAGAAAAAGAAGCTTTAATCAGGAAATATTTAGTTCATCCTATCATTAAAGAAATCCGAGGAAAAGGACTAATGCTAGCCGTATTAGTTGATTCCCCTGACATCTGCAATGAAGTAATCTTAAACTGTCAGGATAATGGACTGATATTATTTTGGTTGTTATTTGAACCAAAAGCCATTAGAATCACACCTCCCTTGACTATTTCTAATGACGAAATAATTAAAGGATGCAACATTATTACTGACACTCTCAACAAACTACAATCGCAAATGGCTTAATTATTGTACCTTATTATAACGTAGGTTGTTAATTAAGTTGTGAATAAGTAGTACGACTAATAAGTTATAGCAACACTCTTTAATGGTAAATTTATAATAGCGAAAGATAGTAATAACTAAAATGAGATGATATGCAATTAAGCCATGATGATGAACACAACTTCTCGATTACTAAGTTTGAAAAAATGTTAAAAACAAATAATGTTTTCTTTTTTGATTCTGTAGAATTTGAAAACATTATTCAGCATTATTTAGAAATTGGTAAGGTAGCACTTGCCAAAAAAGCAATAAAAATTGGTTTGGAACAACATCCTTCTTCAATTATATTGACGCTTTTTAAAATTGAACTATATATTTTCGAAGATAAATTAGATTTAGCTGAGAAATCACTAGACAAGCTCTATCGAATAGACCCTAATAACGAAGACATATATATTCAAAAGGCTACTATTTACTCCAAAAGAGATCAACACGAAAAGGCTATTGAAATTTTAAACATTGCATTATCTTTTGCAAATGAAAGAGCCGATGTTTACTCATTATTGGGTATAGAATATTTGTATTTAGAAAATTTTGAAGCCGCTAAAGAAGCTTATAAAAAATGTTTAATTGAAGATGATCAGGATTATGCTGCTTTATATAATATTATTTATTGTTTCGATTTTTTAGAACAACCAGATGAGGCTATTGCTTTTATAAATGAATTTTTAGAAAACAACCCATACTCAGAAGTAGGTTGGCATCAATTAGGAAAACAATATTTACATAACGATGATTACAAAAAAGCATTAGCTGCTTTTGATTTTGCCATTATTTCTGACGACACCTTTATTGGAGCTTATTTTGAAAAAGGTAAAGTTTTAGAAAAGTTGCACAGATATAATGAAGCTATTGAAAATTACTTAATTACCCTTGAATTTGACGATCCAACTTCATTTGCCTACTTACGTATTGGTCACTGTTATGAAAGTTTAAGCAATACCGAACTAGCAATACAATACTATTACAAAACAGTACATGAAGACCCACTACTAGATAAAGGTTGGCAAGCCATAACTGATTTTTATTACAAATTAAAAAACTACCCTAAAGCTCTTTATTATATCAATAAAGCAATTGATATTGATGGGCAAAATATTTCCTATTGGAAACGGTACGCACAAATAAACTTCCGAATGAATTTTTATGAAGAAGCAGAACGTGGATATCAGAAAATAATAGAATTAGGAAACTACGAAATTGATGCTTGGACACGCAGAGCAGACATCTTATTAATCTTAGGAGAAAATGACACTGCTATTCAAAATTTATTACAAGGTTTGGAGTTTCATCCTGAAAATGCTGAAATTGAATACCGATTAGCAGGACTATACTACCTATTACATGAAGTAGAAAAAGGACAATACCATTTGGTAAATGGTTTAAAAAGCAACAAAGAATATGTTATTATTCTTGAAGAATTATTCCCAAACATACTTCAAAGGCAATCCGTAAAAGAAATTTTAAAAAACTATTAATTCAAAACTAAATTGAATTAATAAACATACAAAAGGAAGAGAAATTTATATCTATAAGTTCTCTTCCTTTTTAAGTTACATGTAATCAGAAATAAACTAACTTTGTTAGAACTCTGAATTATAAACATGCAAAGAACATTTTTTAATTATTTTATCATCACTTTAAAAGGAATGGCTATGGGAGCAGCAGATGCTGTACCTGGAGTTTCTGGAGGTACTATTGCTTTTATATCTGGGATCTATGAAGAGTTAATTTCTTCAATCAGTCAAGTAAATCCTTCATTATTCAAAACTCTTAAAGAAAATGGTATAAAATCGGCATGGAAGCAAATTAACGGTAATTTCTTACTTGCTTTATTGATTGGGATATTTATCAGCTTCGTATCCTTTATGCGATTGGCTAAATATTTATTAGAAAACCACCCTATACTCATATGGGCTTTCTTTTTTGGGCTTGTAATAGCCAGTATTTTATATATCGCCAAACAAATTAAACAATGGACTTCCCTTAACATTTTAATAGCCATTATAGCAGCATTTTTAGCGTATTACATTACTACACTACCTTCTTTAGCTAATAATGACAATCCATTCTTCTTGTTTATCGCAGCAGCAATTGCGATTTGCGCAATGATATTACCAGGTATTTCTGGAGCATTTATTTTAGTGCTTTTAGGAGCATATAAAACCTTAAGTACTGCATTTCATGATTTTGATATTAAAAATATTTTAATATTTGTCGCTGGAGCAGTTACCGGTTTATTAAGTTTCAGCAAACTATTAAAATGGTTATTTAACAATCATAAAAACACCACATTAGCAATTTTAACAGGATTTATCATTGGCTCCTTAAATAAAATTTGGCCTTGGAAAGAAACTCTATCCACTAGAATTGACTCCAAAGGAATTGAAACCCCTGTTTTACAACAAAGTATACTCCCAAGTAAATTTACAACATTATATCAATTAGATGCTCACGTAAGTACTGCCTTAATGTTAATGGGGATTGGTTTTTTCAGCATCATTATATTAGAGAAAATAGGCAAAAAATCTAAACTATGAACGCAAACAGAAGCGCACTAGATTATTTTTTACTCGTACTTAAAGGTATTGCTATGGGAGCTGCCAATAAAGTACCTGGGGTATCTGGTGGGATTGTTGCTTTTGTCGCTGGTTTTTACGAAGAGTTTATCTTCTCCTTACAACGTGTAAATAAAACTGCCTTAAAATTATTATTTACGGGACGTTTTAAAATTTTTTCAGCATATATCAACGGTCGATTTTTAGCTACAATTATTTTCGGAATGTTAATTAGTTTTTTTACCATTTCAAAGTTACTCGATTATCTTATAATTCACCATGAGCTGAATGTTTGGAGTGCCTTTTTCGGGATGATTCTTGGCTCAATATACTCTATAAACAAACGATTTGAAAAATGGAACCTGCAATCTATCAGCTACCTAACCACTGGAGCGATGATAGGCTTAGCTATTAGCTTTCTAGATCCTGCTATAGAAAACGATGCATTACTATTCGTTTTCATGTGTGGCATCATCAGTGTTTCAGGAATGACTTTACCTGGATTATCAGGCTCTTTCATTTTAATAATTTTAGGAAACTATGTCCTCCTTTTAATTGATTCTGTCAATGCCCTATACGACACCTTTAGAGATTTAATTTCAGGGAATTATACCTTCACTGATGACCCCATACGAATGCGAATGCTTTTAGTGTTATCAGTATTTACTGCAGGATCAGTAACAGGTATGGTAAGTTTTTCCCATTTAATGAATCACTTATTACATAAATACAAGGCACAGACGATTGCCATTATTAAAGGTTTTATTATTGGATCACTAGGAGTTGTTTGGCCATGGAAAGAAACCATATACAAAACCAATATAGATAATACCTTTACCCTAAACTCAAATAACACTAAAATTATAGATACTTATAAACGATTCATTCCTGAACTCAATCAGGAAACAATAATTGCAATTGGTTATATTTGCCTTGGAATTATTATAATCGTTGCCTTAGAATGGTATGGACACAAAAATGAAAAAAACAGTACAACATAAACAATACGGTTTAGTCGGAAAAAACATCTCCTATTCCTTTTCTCAAAAATATTTTACCGGAAAATTTAATAACGAAAAGCTTCATAATTGTTCCTATATCAATTTTGATATAAAAGCAATTACTGATTTCCCAGGTATATTTAACCCAAACTCGGAAATAAAAGGGTTAAACGTTACCATACCTTATAAAGAATCTGTTTTTCCTTATCTCGATAAAATCAATAGTAAAGCAAAACGCATTGGTGCGGTCAATACTATTCGAATTACTAAAAAAGGAAAAACAAAAGGCTATAACACGGATGAATATGGCTTTAGAAAAGCCTTACTCCCATATTTAAAAAAGCACCATAAAAAAGCATTAATTCTTGGAACCGGAGGAGCATCAAAAGCAATTGCTTTTTCATTAAAAAAATTGCAAATCCCATATCAGTTTGTTTCAAGAAATACTGATGGAGTTTACAACTATAACTCATTAACAGCTTCAGTTATTGAAGAACACCAACTTATTATTAACTGTACCCCACTAGGAACATTTCCGAACACGGATCATTGTCCTGATATACCATACAATGCAATAACCGATAAGCACTTGTTATTCGATTTAATTTACAACCCTGAGATAACCACTTTTTTAAAAAAAGGAAGAGAACAAGGAGCTACAATAACAAATGGTTTAAAAATGCTTGAGCTTCAAGCTGAAAGAGCTTGGGAAATATGGAATAAATAAGCAATACTAAAGATGTTTTTGCAATTATAACTTGTTTTACTATCTTTCGGCTTGAAAATAATTACCCCCAAGGGGTATAATATTCTGAGGTTTACCTCGTTCGAATAATTATTATACTATTTTACACCTAATGGATTACCTTTTAAGGAATTTAATAATAAATATAACGACAGGTATTAAATAAGAATTACAACACATAAACACTGTTTATTATGTCAGAAACGGATAACCTGCAAGAAGCAGAAGGAGCAAAAGAATTTACTGAGGCAACTACCAATGAAGTAGTTGATAACAACGCTACACAAGATGAAGCATTACAAGAGATTGACAATGCAAATGCCGAAGATGCTGAGGATCATGATAATTCTAAAAGACATGAAATAGAAACTAAAGATTATCATTCAATGGACATGGATGCTTTAGTAGAAGAGTTTGCTTCATTAGTAAAAAACCACCCTGTACAAGCAATAAGCAAACAATTTAACTTGTTAAAAGAAGAATTTAACGCAAAATATTCTGAACTAGTTGACACTAAAAAGGAAGAGTTTTTAGCTGAAGGTGGAAACGTTATTGATTTCAGATATTCTTCAAACGCTAAAAACCACTTCAATAAGGTTTATGGTGAATACAAAAATTTACGTAATGGGTATTACAAAAATTTAGAACAAGGTTTAAAAAACAACCTTACTAAGAGAAACGAAATAATCGAAGACATAAAAGGGTTAATAAATGTTGAGGAAGATATAAACACAACCTACAAGCATTTTAAAGAGCTTCAAGAATCATGGAGAAACGCAGGCTCTATACCTCGCGACAAATACAATACAGTTTGGAACACCTACCACCACCATGTGGAACGTTTTTATGATTTCTTACATCTGAATAGAGATTTACGTGACCTAGATTTCAAACACAATTTAGAAGAAAAACAAAAAATTGCTACCAGAGCAGAAGAGCTTTCACAACATAGCGACGTCATGCATGCCTTTAGAGAGCTACAAATATTACACAAAGTTTGGAAAGAAGATATTGGACCTGTAGGTAAAGACAACAGAGAAGAAATATGGAACAAATTCAGTGCTGCAACCAAAATCATCCACAATAAACGACAAGCATATTACGCAGATATTGATAAAGTGTACGAAAGTAATTTAATCGTTAAAAATGAGATTATTGCTAAAATTATTGCTGTAGACATTAAAAATGTAACCAGTAATAAGGACTGGCAAAATAAAATAAAAGAAGTTGAAGCTCTAAGGGAACTTTTCTTTAAAGCAGGAAAAGTTCCTAGTAAAGTTACAGAGAAAACTTGGAGTACATTTAAACAAGCCGTTAGAGAATTTAACAAAAGTAAGAACTCTTTCTACAAAAACTTAAAAAAGGATCAAGTTGAAAATTTAAATAAAAAACTAAAGTTAGTTGCTTTAGCTGAGGCTAATAACAAAAGTGATGACTTTACTGCCACTACTCCACTAATGAAAAAAATCCAAGCGGATTGGAGAACTATTGGTCATGTACCTCGTAAAGATAGCGATAAGATATGGAAGCAGTTTAAAGACGCTTGCAACCTATATTTTGACAGGTTACATGCTAAAAGAGATGAAGCTAACGCAGTAGAACTAGAAGCTTTTACAGCAAAAGAAGCATATATCGCTACACTTACCGATGTTACTCTTGAAGGTGATCATACTGAAAAAATAAACACCATTAAAGCTCACATAGCACATTGGAAGTCTCTAGGTTTTGTACCTAGAAACAAAAAGAAGATTAATGATACATTCAATAAAGTAATTGATGGTTTATTCAATCAATTAGATATTGATAAAAATGAAGCTGACTTAATCAAATATGCAAATAAGATTTCTGTTTTAGAGGGTGACCAAAGGGCTTTAGAAAATGAATTACTATTTGTGAAGCGTAAAGTTGATGAAATCAAAGCTGAAATTAATCAGCTAGAAAACAACTTAGGATTTTTCGCCCACGCTAAACCTGATAACCCCTTAGTTAAAGAAGTGCACAAAAATATCGAAATTCAAAAGATAAATGCTGAAAACTGGAAACAAAAGTTAAAGCAAGTAAAAGCATTGTTTGCATAGAACAATTGATAGAAAACAAAAAAAGCATTTCAAATTACTTATAATTTGAAATGCTTTTTTACATCACCTAATTTAGCACATATACTATCCTTAGCTCACAATTATTTAGATTATGAAAAAACTAAACATCATATTTATGGGTACACCTGATTTTGCTGTAGCCACATTAAAAACTTTAGTTAACAACAACTACAATATAGTAGGTGTAATTACTGCTCCTGATAGACCAGCCGGAAGAGGACAAAAACTAAACCAGTCTGCAGTGAAAAAATACGCAGTTGAACAAAATTTAAATATATTACAGCCTACCAATTTAAAAGACGAAACGTTTTTAAGTGAATTGAAAGCATTAGATGCTAATTTACAAATCATTGTTGCTTTTAGAATGTTACCAAAACAAGTATGGCAAATGCCCGAATATGGCACATTTAACCTGCACGCTTCATTACTTCCACACTATAGAGGTGCTGCTCCTATAAACTGGGCTTTAATCAATGGTGAAACAAAAACAGGTATCACCACATTTTTTATTGATGAAAAAATTGATACTGGAGAAATCATCATGCAAAAAGAGCTTACTATATCTCCTACCGAAAACGCAGGTAGTTTACACGATCGATTAATGAACGAAGGAAGTGAACTTGTTTTAAAAACTGTAAAAACTATAGAAAACAACAATATCTCAACTTACATTCAACCTGTAGTAGAAAACATCAGAACAGCCTACAAAATACACAAACATACCTGTAAAATAGACTGGAGCGCTTCTATAAACACTATACACAATAAAATAAGAGGATTAAGCCCTTATCCTGCAGCTTGGTCAGAATTACACATTGATGATTCTGTATTAGCAGTTAAGATTTACGATGTGACTAAAATTAAGGAAGTACACCAATTAGATATTGGAGCAATTGTTTCCGACAAAAACTCCGTAAAGGTTGCTGTTAAAGGAGGTTACATAGAAATACATGTTTTACAACTTCCTGGCAAGAAAAAAATGGAGATTAAATCTCTTTTAAACGGGTTTTCATTTACTAAAAACGCAAAAATGCGCTAAGCCCTTATTGTCATTGGGGTTGTTTAAAAACAATGTTTCTAGTTTACATTTATTAACAAATCAGTAAAGTTATTAACAATACGATGTTTTTCCCTTGTATTTACTTGCGTGAGAGCAAAATGATTTTAATATTGTAGAGGAATTCAGATAACAACTGAGTTTACCAACATTAATAATTTAAAATATTTAAAATCAATTCTTATGAACAAAACACAATTAATCGACGCAATGGCAGCTGATTCAGGAATCACTAAAGCATCTGCAAAAAAAGCATTAGAATCTTTCTTAGGAAATGTTGAAGGATCTTTAAAGTCTGGTAACAGAGTTTCTTTAGTAGGATTTGGATCTTGGTCAGTTTCTAACAGAGCTGCAAGAGATGGTAGAAACCCACAAACTGGAAAAACTATCAAAATTGCTGCTAAAAACGTAGTAAAATTCAAAGCTGGTTCTGATCTAGGAAAAGCTGTAAACTAATCATTGATTAGCAATACATATAAAAAGTCCTTCTACTTAGAGGGACTTTTTTTTATATCACTAATATATTCTTTATCACAAATTATGATGTTTGCATTTTTTTTCATAGCTTTAAATAACAAAACCGGGGAGAAATGACAAGTTTAGAACTTAAAAAAGGACATCTTTTAATAGCTGAGCCATCAATTACTGGAGACATCTCCTTTAATAGATCAGTAATTTTATTAGCCGAACATACCAATTCAGGTTCCATTGGGTTTATTCTTAACAAACCACTGGATTTTTCTTTAAAAGATTTACTACCTGAACTAACACAAGATTTCATTGTTTATAACGGAGGTCCTGTTGAACAAGATAATTTATATTTTATTCATAAAGTACCACACTTAATACCGGATAGTGTAGAAATATCTGAAGGGATTTTTTGGGCTGGTAATTTTGATACAGTTTGTACACTTATAAATGAAGAAAAAATATCTGAAAAAGACATCCGTTTCTTTTTAGGATATTCAGGATGGGACAGTAACCAATTATTTGATGAATTAAACCATGATTCATGGATTGTTGTAAAAAATAAATACCACAGCTCCATAATTGAGAAAAAATACAACTCAAGCTTCTGGAAAGAGAAAATGATGGAATTAGGAGGCAACTATATTATATGGTCAAACGCTCCGGAAAACCCAGCACTAAATTAAGCTATATTTTCATTCAATAAAGTCACTAATTTTAAAGCCGTATCACTTTCAAAATTCTTCTTCCTGTATTTTGTAATAGATTTTACCCCTTGAATAACATTTGTTACAAACAGCTCATCGGCTTTTTGCAATTCAAATGGCGAAATAGACGCTTCCTCAATAGCATAACCATCTAATTTAGAAACTAATTCTATTATTTGCTTTCTCAACACACCTTTAATACAACCATCATCTAAAGGAGGTGTTTTTATAGTTTTTCCTTTTACTAAAAAAAGGTTTCCATTAATTGCCTCTACTACTTGTTTATTACTATTTAATAACAAACAATTATCTAAATCATTTTCTTTCGCAAAAATACCCGCAATAACATTAAGAACTCTATTGGTGGTTTTTAAAGTTGATAGCAATTGAGGAGCAACATAATGATCCTTAAACAAATCAACAACATGCTGCTCATTTGTATGCACATATTCGGAGTCATATAACTTAGCAACCTCAACAAAGTAACTAACAGCGTTATGCTCTGGAGTGTACAACCCAGGAGCATCACGAAAAACAGTCATACGTATTCTTGCTGTATCTTCTAATAAATTTTCAGCTTCAATTAATTTCAAAATTTCTCCCTCAAGAAATTCCATAGTAAAGTCCATTGGAATTTCCATTCTAACAATACGCATAGAAGCCATTAACCTAAAATAATGATCTTCCCAAAACAAAATAGCCCCATTAACCACTTTAATAGTTTCAAAAATAGCATCGGCATATTTAAATGCCCTATTGCTTGAAAATATATGTTCTTGATACTCTAAGTTACCGTTAAAATTAATCATAAAAAAAGCCCTAAATTAATTAGGGCAAATATACATTTTAAATAAAACTTCTTACACAGAACCTAGTACCTTTTTAAGTTCCGATATTTGATTATCCCAAAGCATTTTATCTTCTTCCATATCACCGTCCTCCGAAAAGTCCGTAACAATTAAAGACACATCTTTAGTAATTTCATCTACTTGAATTCTAATTTCAAAATAATAGTCTTCTCCCTCATCTTCCATCCACTGGAAACGAACTTTATCTACTGCTTTTTTTGATAGTAATTTTGCTTGTTCCTCACTATCATCCCAAATAAAAGTATATAATTCGCCTCTAGAATTCACATTGTCTGCATACCACTCTGACAAACCTGAAGGCGTTGACAAGTATTGGTGTAACAACTTAGGGGATGCGTGAATAGGAAATTCTAATTCAAATTTTTCTCTCATAATTAATTATCAATATTTTTTACAATATAAATATTAATTAGAGATTAAAGAAAATAATTTACACATATTTTTTTGCATATATTTTGCACTTATTTCTTGTAGTATCTAATATTGTTTTTATATTTGCACACCGTTAGCAAAATGGCGTGGTAGCTCAGTTGGTTAGAGCGCCTGATTCATACTCAGGAGGTCGGCAGTTCGAATCTGCCTCACGCTACTTAAAAGCACTTAACTATTTGTAAACCAAGTAATTAGGTGCTTTTTATAGTTTTAGCTGGGTTAACATTGGGTTAACCAATTATTCACAACCTTTTTACCGTTAATTATCATTAACGAGTAAAAAAAAAATGTCATTATCTCAAAATCGAAGTTTTAATATTCCTATAATAGATTACGTTCCAGCCGAATTACGCATTAACAAAGACTGGAGAATTATTTTTTACGTAAAAAATCCATTTACAAATAAATTAGTTATTAAGCGTTTGCGTGTAAAACCGTTAAAAAGCATAACCGAAAGAAAAAAATATGCTAAACGTACTGTTGCTGAAATTAATTCAAAACTAGAGCGCGGATGGAATCCGTACATTGAAGATAACGCCACTAAAAGTTTTGCTATTATATCCGAGGTAATTGAACAATACCTGAAACAATTACAAAAACAAGTTAAGGATAAAGCTTTGCGACCTGATACGGAGCGCTCCTACAAATCCTATTTAAAAAATCTTTTATCCTACATGGAAATGAAAGAAGAAAGTAATATGTATTGCATCAATTTTACTAGTGCATTTGTGCTTGGTTTTTTAGACTATATATATTATGATAGAAATAACTCTGCTGGAACACACAATAACTATTTAATGGGGTTACGAATATTTAGTAAATATTTATTAGAACGTGATTTTATTAGTGTTGATCCTACATCAAAAATCACAACCAAAAGAAAAGAGAAGAAAAAAAGGGAAATGATACCTTATAAAGTAAGGAATGAAATAGGCGAATATTTAAAAGAGCATAATAAAAATTATTTAACGCTTTGTTTAGCTACATACTTTTGCTTTATCCGCAGAACCGAATTAACTAAAATTAAAGTAGGTGATATTAATTTGAAAGATGGTTACATTTTAATTGACGGAGAACACTCCAAAAATCATAAAACAGAACCAGTTACAATACCAAAAGAATATATGCCTATGTTAATTAACCATATAAGCAAAGCTGATAATTCAGACTATTTGTTTTCAGCAAATAACTATGCAACAGGTTCAAAACAATTAAACCCAAAAAGAATTAGTGATGAATGGAGCAGAATGAGGAAAAACATGGCCTTTAGTAATATTTATCAATTTTACTCTTTAAAGGATAGCGGAATTACAGAATTATTAAATTCAGGTATTCCAGCAATAAAAGTAAGAGACCAAGCACGACACCATGATTTAAAAATAACTGAAGGATATACCGCTAGAAACAAAGGAGCAGATGAAACAATACGTAACATTTCTTTTAATTTTTAAAAAAATAAAAAAAAGGAAGGATTTTCGTGTATTTTGTGTAATAGTGTAATCTACACAAATAAACACCCTGAAAATAAACAAGTTACACGATTACATTTCACATTACACTTACATTACAACTTGTATTACACTTTTATTTGATGCTAAAAAACATAATTCTTATAAAAATATAAAATAACAAGGATTTTAGCCTATTTTGTGTAATATTCACACATAAACACACTAGAAATTAAACTGTTACGGCATTACATTTCACATTACTCTTTTAAAACATGTGTAATTTTTACTCAAAAAGTGTAATAATTGATAACTGCAGGCTGATTGTTGGCAATATTGTTTAATAGCACAAAAATACCATTGTATTTCCTTGAAATCATTATAAAAAAATTTATCGAAGAGTAAATGTTTGTAATCGTTTAATTGTATTTAATTACTTATAAACGTTTATAAATGGATAAAAACCATCACCCCTTTAAATAAAAGACTTTTCATCTCTATATTGTTTTTTTGTATCTTCACGACATAATAGGGATATACGCAATGGTGCGTTTATCTACTTGTTGTAAAACATTAGCCTAATTCAATGTGCTATTTCACTCTTAAAAATGTTCAGTTAACTCATTTCAATTTAATTAAGAGCAACCAAGAGATTATATTTGAATAAAGTAAAAAAATGAAATTAAAATTAATATTCCTTATCGGGTTTCTAATTCTTTCTTGCTCTATATATTCTCAAGAAAAATTGAGTGAAGGTAGCTATATATCTTCTGACAAACTTAAACACATAACTATAAAGGCAAATTTCCAGTTTGAATATCAAGCTTACAAAGGATACTCGCCTTATACAATTAAAGAAAAAAGAGAAAATAAAGCTCAAATGTGTGGAACTGTTGGATATATAAATGACGGAAAAGGAAATGGGGTATACTCTATTTTGGACGGAAATTTAATCCTCAAATTTGAAATTGATTTTTCAAATATTACTACGAAAAAAATAGACACTAGATTTTCAAACGGTTTGTCTTTTAAATTATCTGAATTAGAAATATTAGGTAACTAAAATAAAAAACGTTTTACAACAACACCTATAAATAACACGTTTTTAGTGTTTAATCCAAAGGTTTATGTATTTTTACAATCATCGCCAAATCTTTTAATTTGGCTTTTTTAAAACGACAAAATTAAAAACAAAATCTAAAAGCTCATGGCTTGTGTCGACACGAAAATCCGCGGATTTTCTGCCCCGCACTATTCATAGCTAAACGTTGTAAAACATTAAATTTAATAGCACCTATTCATGAAAAAAGTAATTCTCCTTTTTGCAATTATCCTTATGCTATTTAGCTTTAAAAAGATTGATTCGAACATTTATAATGGTAAGATAAACCAGAATCAATTATCTTTTATTAAAAATAATTATCCATGGAAAACTGGAGAAATACTTGTTATCAATTATAGACAACCCAGAAACAGTTGTCATTATGATAACTACAAAAACTTATCACCTAAAACCTCTTCAAAATATTGGAATGACTTTTATAGCAAAATGGAATTCAAAAATATTTCCAATATATGGGTATATGCAGACAGTAAAAGAGCTAATAAAGTATTAGATAACACAAGAAATTTTGAGGATAAATATTATTTTTTTTCGGTAAACTTCTTTTCTAAAGATAAAACTTGTCACGGTATTTTGGCCATTAATGACCAAGGGGATTATATCCAAAAAAATGGAGAGTATACACAAGAAGAAGTTGCTGGATACTTGAAAAAGCTAGAATAAAAACGTTTTACAACAACACCTATAAATAATACGGATTCTGGTGTTTAATCCGAGAAGTAATTTTATATTTACATAGTCGCCAAATCTTTTAATTTGGCTTTTTTAAAACGACAAAATTAAAATCAAAACAAAAAGCTCATGGCTAGTGTCGACACGAAAATCCGCGGATTTTATGCACCGTACTATTCATAGCTAAACGTTGTAACCAATTAAATAAATAAACCGAAATGATGTTTTTTCTAATTGTATTTCTGCTATTTATTTTAATTTTTATTGGTGTAATATTTCTTACATATTGGATTCCAAAAAAACTAGGATATCGAAAAATTGGGCTAATTATATCCTCCACATTAATTATATTTTTTGTTAGTATAACAATATTTTTTGTTTTTGAAGATGAATTCTTTTCCAAAAACGATGCACTTGAATTATTAGGCCAAAACAATATATTATTAGAAAAGGAGTGTAAGTTAATAGATAATGAATCAATGACAGCTATAGGAGATTATTATCACACATTTACACTTGAAATTTCAGAACGTGACAAATGGAAAATAATTTCAGAAATAAAAAAGTCCAAAAACTTTATGAAATCTGACACTAACATAGTAGACATCTCAAGTTTAACAAACAATTACACTGGACAAGAAGTAATACAAAACTATGAGTCCAGAGGATTTTTTGTAAAAAAAATATTTAGACCTGTAGGTGAAGGCTTTGCTCCTATATATAGAGTAATTACTGTTGACAAAAATGACAACACTCTTGTATTTGAAGAAATAGACGAATAAAAAACTGGTTACAACAAAACCTATAAATAATACGGATTTCAGTGTGTAATTTGGGACGTAGGTGTATATTTACATTATCGCCAAATCTTTTAATTTGGCTTTTTTAAATCGACAAAATAAAAACAAAACCGAAAAGCTTATGGCTTGTGCCGACACGAAAATCCGTGGATTTTCTGCCCCGCACTATTCATAGCTAAACGTTGTAGTGTATAACACTTGAACTTAATAAACTTATAATAAATCAAATTCAAATATGAAGTTTAACGATATTGAACAACGAATAACTAATCTCTATTCTTCAATTGATTTACATTTCGAATTATTTTCAAAAAAAACCGAACCACAACAAAAGGAAATTACCTTTGATGATGGTAAAAAAGGAATTAGCATAACCATAGGTAACGAAGAGACTACAGAACTAGAAAAAGGCAGAGCATATTCACAAATTTTAAATATAATCCATAACCTAGCAAATTTTAAAGACAACCTAAAAAAAGCGTTGTCTGAAAAAAATATAAGTGAAAAATTAGTTGAAATCGAGATAAATAGCTCAAAGGAATTGCAGATAATTGCCGATTTATCTAACCAAGATAAACACGGATATCCATTAAAATTTACTCGGAGATCAAAACTTGACCCTATTATTGATAATGTTAATCACTCTTGGAATGTTAAGCTTCCATTGGGAAAAATATTTCACAACCCAATGATGGACGATACAATAGTTGACGCAGACATATTAGACAAAAACAGAGTATTTATATTTAAGTTTTCTGAATTAATTGAAAAAGCAACTATAACATGGGAAAACTTCATATTAAAACATCTCCCTGAGAAATCTCAAAAAATACAAATTGTAAGAGATCAAAAAGATATTATTGAGAATAAAAGAAAAAAATTACAACATCTAATTAATGAAGCCCATAAAATATTAGAAGCTAGTGATTGGATAGAAATACCATCTCAGAAATTACAGCTAGGTATGGTGATTTGGTTTGACCAAAAAGGCAAATATTTCGATTCAAACAAAGGAATAATAACCGAAATTTCAATTCAAGAAAGTGAACATTATGTAAGTATTTTAAAAGACTTCCCTATGCGCTTTGTTAATAAACAGAAAATCAATGAAACACGATGGAAAATATTTTTAAACAAACACCCTAATGATTTAGCGATATTGTCTTATTATTTCTACAGCTTTCCAAATAAATATAATGAGTTGATTAGTTTAATAATGGAAAAGAAAAACACACTACAACAAAACCTATAAATAATACGGGTTTGTTGTGTGAATTCCAAAGCTTGTGTATATTTACATTCATCGCCAAATCTTTTAATTTGGCTTTTTTAAAACGACAAAATTAAAATCAAAACAAAAAGCTATTGTCTTGTGCCGATACGAAAATCCGTGGATTTTCTGCCACGCACTATTCATAGCTAAACGTTAGCAATAATTGAAAATAAACGAGATGAGAAATATTTTAACAATACTAATTCTAGGGTTATTAACTGCTAGCTGTTCTGACAATAAAATTGAAAAAAAAGGATTTCAAGTTAGAGAAATAAGCGAGGATGAAGATGGTAAAAAAATTGTAGGACTAAATATTGATTCACTTAAACTTGAATCTAGACCTAGAAATGTTTTACTAACAAATAGTCAAGAACATAGAATAACGCCTATCTACAAGGTTAACTATAACAAGAAAACGAAAAAACCATATACTGGATCAAATCATTTCCATTCAAATTGGCAAAATGATACTGATAATGGAAATAACTGGAATAATAATTTCATGCCTGGATTTGAGGCTATTTATGGTTACAATTTTATAAACGTCTCTCATTACGACAATAAAACAAAAACAGAGAATAAACTGTTTGAAAAGCCTGTTTTAATAAAAACATTTTATTACCCTACCTTCTCAAAAGATACTCTGAATTACGAGCCAATAAATAGGAAGCATTATATGGTTTCGGTCTATGATGAAGACTCTAATAAGGATGGTTATATAAATGTAAAAGACTTGAGAAGATTTTACTATTTTGACATCAATGGTAAGAACAAAAAAGCTTTGATCCCAAAAGATTATTCTGTCATGAGTTCAGAATATGATTCGGCTAATGACTATATGTATGTATTTGCGAAAGCAGACAAAAACAAAAACGGACAAATGGAAAACAATGAGCCAACCGATATTTTTTGGATTGACTTAAAAAACCCTGAAAACATAGGGCTACAGTACAAATCGGAATAAAAAACGTGTGGTAACAACACCTATAAATAATACGGATTTTGGTGTTTAACCCAAAGTTTTCATACTTTTACAAATAACGTCAAATCTTATAATTTGGCATTTTAAAACGACAAAGTAAAAACAAAATCGAAAAGCTTATGGATTGTGCCGACACGAAAATCCGCGGATTTTCTGCCCCATACTATTCATAGCTAAACGTTGGCAAACATTGAAAAAAGACATAAAAGTTTATGAATGATATTTTTGTTGGAATTACTTTTTTCACCTGGGCTTTAACTTTTTTTTCTTTTGGAATCGGCATTCTAATAAATATTTGGATATACTATTCTGATGAGAAATCTAAATACCCTTTTTTCCCAATTCTTAATCCATTTTCTATCTCATCTTATCAATTAATGATAAATTCAATGTTTAAATTGGATTGGAAAACTGAAGATGGAAACAAAAAATTAAAACATAAATCTAACAAGCTTAGAAAATTTTCAGGCATAATGTTCTTAGTAACATTAGCATTTGGATTAATATCTTTAATTACAGCTTAGTAACAACTTTATGATTAAATATATAATTATCGGAAGTCTATTAGTTCTATTTGGAGCCTTTTTGTATTGGGCATATTTACCTGACTACAGAAGAAATCCGAAAGAATTTTGGAGAACAATTATTGGAATGCCTTTCGGTATGTTACTTGGAGGAATTGGGTTTTCAGACTTAAATGAACGAATTAAAAAATGGGCATTGGATAAAAACAAAAATGACAAAAACATGATATCTAAATAAAAACGTTTGCCAACAACACCTATAAATAATACGGGTTTACGGTTTATAAAAATGCATGCTTAATTTGGGTGTAAATTTCCAAAGTAAATATATCTTTACTCGTGGATTCCCTGCCGGGAATCCTGTCGGTCGACTTACGTCGCACGACACTTTATATAAACGTTGGCAGTCATTAGAAAAAAAACATGGAAAAGAAAAACAAAGTCTTTATCGCAACAAGTTTAGACGGATTCATTGCAGATAAAAAAGGAGAAATTGACTGGTTACATTCCATTCCTAATCCTGACAATATAGACATGGGATATGGTGAATTTACTTCTCAAATAGACGCATTAGTTATGGGACGTAATACTTACGAAACGATATGTGGATTTGATATAGGTTGGCCTTATCAAAAACCTGTTTTTGTACTTAGTAATAGTTTGACTAGTATTCCAGAGAAACTCAAGGGAAAGGTAATACTCATAAAAGGACCTTTAAAGGAAGTTATTGAACAAATACATGAAAAGGGATTCTATAGTCTGTACATCGATGGAGGAAGAACAATACAAAGTTTTTTGAAAGAAGATCTAATAGACGAAATGACGATTACAATAATCCCTTGTTTATTAGGAGGTGGTATCCCCCTATTTAATAAGCTACCAAAGAGATTAGATTTTGAATGTGTGGACTCTAAACTTTATTTGGAAAAGGTTGTTCAAAACCATTTTGTAAGAAAAAGGTAAAAACGCCTGCCAACAACACCTATAAATAATACGGATTTCGGTGCTTAAAATTGTAAGCTTGTGTATATTTACATTTATCGCCAAACCTTTTAATTTGGCTTTTTTAAAACAACAAACTAAAAACAAAACCGAAAAGTTTATGGCTTGTGTCGACACGAAAATCCGTGGATTTTCTACCCCGTACTATTCATCGCTAAACGTTAGGGAGCATTAAAAAAAGTGAGTTCCTGAATTTGTTGACAAAAAATTAACACTTTAATAAGCAAAGACAACAAATTAGCGATATTAAAACTATAACCCCTTATTTTATTAGGGTTTATTTTAAAGTATTAAAGCTTATACTAAAGAAGATAGTTTTTCTTTAACAAGTTTTGTATAGGATCTAGACACTGGAATTTGTTCTTGGGTATCGCTCAATACTAATTTTAACCCTTGGGAATTACCCGTTACACTTTTTACTGCTTTTAAATTTACCATATAAGATCTATGACAACGTATAATACTCTCATCTTCAATTTGTTCGATAGCTTTAACTATAGACAAACGTAATAAGGTTTTTTTGAGCTCATTTTCTTTAAGCTCTGTTATTGTAATATAGTTTTTATCAGCTTCAATAAACTGTAACTCGTTATTAGTAGTTTTAATTATATCATTAACAATATTAGATCTTAATTCAATTACGACACCTTCATTCTCATGTTTTCTATCTTTTAAAATATCAGATAGACGTTGAGCTTCTTTTAACTTATTTTTTAACAACCAATTATTAATACTTACCACTCTTATACTTAATGGGATTATTGCTATAAATATTGTGTAACCAGCAAATTTGAATATTGTAAGCGCACTGAGTTTTATATCAAAATTACACTCGGTAAATAGAATTATAGCAATAATATTAATACATAAATAAGCAAGTGATCTAATTACTTCTTTCCAAACACACCATTTGTCCTCATCAATTAAATGTCTAATCACATATAATGAAACTACTATATTAAATAATGCTGATAAGAAAACAACAAATCCAAACCCTAAAATAATTGATGATGCCACTTGTTCCAAACCAAATGGTTTAAAGAAAAAGAAAATTAGTGTTGCTAATAAGCAAACTTTAAAAGTTGAAATAATCTCGGGTAAAAAACCACGAGTATACGGAAAAGGAGCTGTAATTTTTTTTGTTATATATAAAACCATCATTCTTTTAAAATACTAATATCACACAAAAATTAATACATCTAGTATAGATACCCTTGTTTCTGGTAACAATTGTATGTCATTGGTATCAGAAAGATGTTACTGGTAACAAACCTAATAAAATATATCAACTAAGCTACTACATTGCACTAAAAACAAACAGTTCCACACTGTTTTTAAGTAAAACAAAATAGTAATTCAAAAAACAAAAACATGAAAAAAAGAGTCTTAATTATTTTTATCGGAAGCTTATTAACTACTTCAAGTATGTATGCACAACAATCAATGGATTTAAGCAAAATGAAATCAAGTTTTGAGAAAAGAAGACCAAAGTTAGATCTGATGAGTGCCAACCCTAATGACTTTAATTTAAACTATAAGGCATTTAATGTGGCAACAAATGACAGCATTGATATAGCTTCATGGTTTATTCCAAATGAATTAAAAAAAGGGACAGTGCTTATGGTTCATGGATTTAGTATGAATAAAAGCCATATGCTTAAACGAGCTTCCTTTTTTTATAAAAAAGGTTATTCTATACTATTACTCGACTTAAGAGCAAGAGGAGAAAGTGGTGGAGATAAAGCAAATACAGGTTATAAAAATGCATTAGAAGTAGCAGAAGTATATAATTATTATAAAAACAATTTCAATCATTATGGAGATATTACACTTTATGGATTCTCTCATGGAGGAAGAGCTGTCATTTTTGGGGCTAGTATGATAGGGGACTCTAAAAAAATAATATTAGAATCGCCCCCATACCAACTTGGTGAAAGCTTTAAAAGGCAATATAAAATGCCTTATGCTCCAAAAATTAGTGAAGCTCCAATTAATAAAGCTCTAACAAACATTTCAAATTACCCAGTACTATTACTCATTGGAGACTCAGATACAGCAATCATAGAAGCAGAAGCTAATACCCTTATTGAGCATTCTGTTAATGAGAGTAGTAAAGTTGTACTTTTTAACAACACAGAACACAATGTTTTTTCTAATAACAATCTAATTAAATTTGAAAACGTTGTTTTTGAATTTATCTCAAACAACTAATCACTATGAAAAAGTCAAACATCGCACTTTTAAAACTTGGGGCTATACAAACCGTATTAATAGCTTTATACCATTTTTTTATTCCTTTTCAATTTAGCTGGGACAATTTTCTCTCAAAAGGCACACCAACAATCAACTGGTCCCTTTATGCTTTAAATAACTACTTCAGTTTTAATTTGCTCATTGTAGCTGTATTTTTAATGCACCATTTATTAAACAAAAAAGAGTATATACAAACTATTAAAATTTTATCTATGATTGCAATGTTATTCTGGTGTTTTAGTGCTGTGTATCAATTAATAGATCCTATGCCTCTTCCAAAAACTTTAAATTGGTTAAGATATGTATTACCAGGGCTTGCTTTCATCAATATCGGCATATTTAGTGTTCCCTTAAAAGAATTAGTAAAGCAATAAACCTCAAAATAAAAAAACAACGAAATGGCAACAACACCTATAAATAACACGAGTTTTGGTGGTGAATTTTAAAGCTTGTATATCTTTACATTTATCGCCAAATCTTTTAATTTGGCTTTTATTAAACGACAAAATTAAACCCAACAATAAAATAATAACAATTACCAACAGTGCCAACAGTATGTTGTTGGCACTGTTGGTAATACTAAAATCTTCTTTTGTATTCATTCGGAAATTGAAATTGATAAGGAGACCAAGGATGTATTGTTTGACTTGAAGATATTGAAGGATTAGCTTAAAGCTATCTAAGGTGTCTCTTCTGTGAGTAATTGATATAGAAGGTTGATAATTAGTAAGAGGCTACACCAAAAGATATAGCCTCTTACTCACTTGACTAGTGAGATTTAATAATAAAGTTAATCCATAACCTTACTTACTCTCTTAATATCTGTTTTTTCTGAATCATATGCGTCTCCTTTTTTCCATTCTACTATCATTTCATCAATAGTAATGCGAATTTTAAATTCGTCTTTATCCTTTGCCATATTCGCAGTCTTAGCCTTGGTCATCTTACACCCTCCCTCTAATGTCTCAAATTGAATAAACCAATGATCATCTCTTCCTGAAACTGATTCAAATGAACTTTCAAATTTTTCATCTGCCTTAAATTCATCTCTCGTGACAACTTTGTTTTGCTTTTCATGGTCTCCATTCATAAAATGAGTTAACCGAAATTTTGTAATCGTTTCATTACGTTCGTTAATAATTGTAAATTTTTTTGTTCCTGAATATCCCATAAGATTTCTAATAAAATGTTTGTTAATACAACAACAAGGTTAGAAAATATTTCAGTTTTTCACAATGCGTATATATACCCTTTTTTAAGCTTAAAAACTGCGACAAATACCTGAAAATAAAAAAAAAAAGAGTTTTATTGTTTGAAACCTGAGTTCTCAGCAACCAAACAGCAAATCGGGAAGCACACTGGTTAACTGAAGCGTATAACAGCACCCCATACGGGTTCATGCTTCGAAAAAATAATCACTATTAAGAATCTATTTGTATTTTTAATAAACTAATTACCAGTAGAATGCCGTACGATGGCATAGCTGCGAACCGTTACATGGTAATTTTTTAGTTTTGTTGGTAAGTGTTGGTATTCTCGTAAAACTATTGACAGAACGCTAAAAGGAGTTTTTAGTAAAATTCACGCAGTTGGACCTTTTAATAGTCATTCAGATGCTTCAATAGCAAGAATGGACGAAATAAATATTGCAGTCTAAAGCGATTTGAAACTTATTCCAAGGCAAACTGTCTGTAATACAAGATGGGACTTACTAATTCTAACAAAGTATAAAAATAATAGTGGTTTAAGTACTAAAATCAAAGGCTGTATTCTTACATAAAGTTTAGTAAAATGCTAAAAAACAAGCTCCTTGAAACCCCGTACATTTAAATTTTGCCTTTTATAAAACGACAAAATTAAGATCAACACTAAATTAATAATAATTACTAACAGCTATCAACAACATACTGTTGGTAACACACTCAACAAAACAACAAAGCCCTATAAACAAAGGTGTTAGTTATACACCTAGCGCTGTTTGTTATTATTGGTACTATTGGTTAATGAATTAATCGATAGTATCCCATGAAAAACCCGATGAATATTCAAGAAATAGATAGATTCTGTACAAAAAATTCTATATGCTTTATGAGAAATATTTTTTATATTGAAACCCTAAGTTTAGTTAAGATAATCATATAATATTTTTTTGAAGACTGATGAAATCTAAATTCATGAAGAAGAATAAGTTTAATTTATTTATTGCAGTCTTTTTATTTTTATTGATGCATTCAGGAAAGGGATTTTGTCAATCTTATAAAATGACAACAATTCCGATAAAGGACGATCTAGAATCTAAGATAAGGGGTAAACTACCATTTATTGATAGCGATGGTTTCTTATGGTATACCATAAGAGAAGGTATTGTTAAGGAACTTGGTACGACACGTATTGTTTATCCAATGAAAACTCCTAATAATGATAGCTATCATTGCCATTCTATTATCAAAACTAGCCTAGATGAATTATGGGTAGGCACTAATATTGGTGTCTATAGCCTCAATTTGAAAACAGGTAGCTCTTTTTGGATCCAACGTTTCGATAAAAAAAAGAATGATCTAATAGGATTCACATCATTAAAAGAGGATTCATCTGGAACAATATGGATAGGTACTAATACCAATAAATTGTTTTCTTATTCCAGAGAAAAAAAAATTATGTCTTTTAAAATAAATAGAGAGGTTTATGGAGAGGACTTGATCATTCAAGATATACTAGACGATGGTTCAATACTTATACAACACGGTAGAAGGTGGTTTCAATTTAAAAATAAGAAATTTAAATTGTTACTGGATTTCAAAAAGTTTTATGAGCTTTTTGAACGTGCTAACTTCATTAGTTTTTCTCCAAACATCAATGAATTCACTACGGATTTTTTTGGTACTTATACCTTTTCTGGAAAAACATATTATTATTCTTATGTAAAAAAAATTAATAGATTTATTACCACAGTCCCTTTTAATAAAGCATTTGTTATCCCCAAAAACAACAAGAATAAATCTCAGGGCTTTATAAATTTTATATCTTATCAACATCAATACAATAAAATATATATTTTTAGTCTTGGATATATCAATAAAAAAATACAGCTTAATAAAATTAGAGAGATAACTACTGATTCAGAAATTATAGACGCGAGATTAGATCATGAGGGGAATATTATTACGCAAACAAGAGACGAATTTCTGCTTATTAAGGAGTTGCAATCAGAATTCACATCCTTTTTAAATAATAAAGACAAATATGGAGTAAAGGGTAGTATTAGTTGTAGATCAATTATTGAACAGTCTGATGGGACAATTATTGCTCTTAGCCAGAATAAGGGGTTTTTTAAATTACAAAAAAATGCAACTAAATTTGAAAAACTTGCCATTGGGAATGAAAGTAAATTTAAACATTATTTTTTTGGGATTCATAAGCAGAATGATAGTATTTTATGGGGGTATGGATATGGGAAAAATCTCTATGAAATTAATTTAAAAACTAAAAAAATCAAACCTTTTCTTATTCAACTACCTGGACCTATGTTATTTGGGGTGTGGGATATTGAACAAATAAATAATCATAAATTGCTAATTGGAGGCAGTTTTGGTTTGGGAGAATTTGATTTAAACACAGGACAATTTAAAGATTTAAATAATATTGGAAAAGGGTATAATCTTAAAAACAAAACTGTTGGTGATATTTATTTGAATAAGCAAAAAAGCACCCTTTGGATTGGGATGTTAGATAATTATGGCTTGTATAAAATAGACCTTTCTTCAGGTAACACCACACATTTTAATTCAGACAATCAAGCATCTCCATTAATAAATAATAATGTTCGATGTATTTATGAAGATTTGCAAAATGATATATGGATTGGAACCGAAAATGGTTTGCAAAGGGTTTATCAGGACAGTTTATCAACATCTAAAAATAAAGTAGCAATTAGTAACGAAAATGTTACTGGGATTTTAGAGGAAGGAAATTTTCTATGGTATGGAACTTTTAATGGATTAAAAAGATTAGATAAGAAAACAGGGATAATTGAAGAATTTTATAAACATGATGGATTACCAGATAATGAATTCAATTATAAGTCCGTTTTTAAAGACAGTAAGGATCAACTATATTTTGGAGGGATTAATGGATTAACCAGATTTGAGCCGAAAGAACTAACACAGCAACAAGACTCTCTAAAAATATTTTTAGCTGAATTCGAAAAATTTGATAAGAAAAGTAAATCAAATAAAAAATTTATTTTTGATATTGATACTTTTAACAGTTTCGAAATTCCTTATGAGCATAACTACCTCAAGCTTAAATTTGCAATAAACAATTTGTTTAATTTTGATAAAAACATATATTTTTATAGGATTAAAGAAATAAATAAAGATTGGTTGACATTAAACAATAATGGGCTTGTTCAATTAAACGGAGTAACACCTAATACATATACATTAGAAGTTAAAGGAATTACGTCAAATGGTAATGTTACTAATACCTTAACCTATAAAATTCATATTGAACAAATTTTTTATAAATCGTGGTGGTTTATAACGGCGATTGTTTTTTTAATGGTATCAGGCTTAAGTTACATTAGTTTTTACAGGATTAAGCAAATAAAAAATAAACTTAATCAAAGGATTACTCTTTTTAATTTAGAATCCAAAGCTCTTAGAGCACAAATGGATTCACATTTTATTTTTAATATACTCAATAGCATTCAAAATCTTGTAATTCAGAAAGACGAAAGAGAAGCCAATAGGGTTTTTGCTGAGTTTGCAAAATTAATTCGATATACATTGGATATGAATCGAACCGAATTTATATATCTTGAAGAAGAGGTTGATTATTTAAAATCATATCTTTCAATGGAAAAACTACGGCTTAATAATGACCTTGAAATCGATTTTAAAGTTGACCCAGAACTTATGAAATATCGTATTAAACTTCCTTGTATGTTTTTTCAACCTGTCATTGAAAATGCAATCGTACATGGATTAAAACCTAAAAAAGGAAATCGGAAATTGGAAATTTCTTTTGATTATGACGGAGATTTCATGGTAGGAATAATTAAGGATAATGGTATTGGGAGAGAAGCTTCAAGCAAGAATAAACAAAAAGAACATAATTCGGTTGCAACTCATATTTTGAACGAACGAATACAAATTTTTAATCACCAAAAGAAAAATAAAATTTCGATTACATTTATAGACCTAAAAAAAGAAAATAATGCAATTGGAAGTATTGTAAAAATAAGGATTCCAATAACATTTTAATTAATAGATAATAAGACCAGATATATTAAATTCCCTCTAATTAAAAACATATCAATATGAATAAAATTACTGCTGTAGTAGTAGATGATGAATTGAACAGTGTTAAATTACTAGTACACTTTATTGAAAAATATTGCCCTAATATAATAATTGTTGGTGAGGCATATACCAAAGATGACGCAGTAACTCTAATTAATAAAACTAGACCTAAATTGTTGTTTTTAGATATTAGGTTGGATATAGGAACAAGTTTTGACCTCTTAAATGAATTAACTTATAAAGATGCTAAATTTATTTTTGTGACTGCTTATAATGAATATGCAGTAAGAGCTTTTAAGTATAATGCTGTTGACTATATTCTAAAGCCTCTACAAATAGAAGAATTGATTACTGCTGTTAATAAAGCTTGTGAAGATATTGAAAAGGACATCTATACAAATAAAGAACAATTGGAGTATTTACATAATTCGATGTTAGACAGTAGAAAAGAGTTTAAATTTGTAGCAGTCCCAACTGTTAAAAAAATTGACTTCATCAGGATTAGTGATATTATTTATTTAAAATCTGAAGGAAGGTACACTTTTTTATATTTGGTTAATGGTAAAAAAATAACTGCTAGTAAAAATCTAGGTGAGTATGAAAGTTTACTTAATCCGACGATTTTTTTTAGAATTCATCGTAGTTATCTAGTTAATCTAAATTTTATCTCTAGCATTTTTAAACACGATGGTTGTTACTGTGAAATGAATAATGAAGAAAGACTTCCTGTAGCTAAAAGAAGAATCGAGCATTTACTTAAATTTATCAACGCTAAGTAGGATACCGTGATAAGGAGTTAAATACAACTCCATATAAACCTATAGGACGAATTAATACCTAAATCCCTTTCTAGAAGCTGGTTAATAAAGCACTAAGCTTATTCTTACATTAAGAGATTGAATTAACTAGTTATTCTATAAAACAAATCTTTACTTCTTATTAAGTAACTACTCTAATTAACCTCCCATTATATAGTGACCTTTAGAGTTTATATTAAAGCTGTTAAAGCACTTTTTAGGTTTTTACTATTTTTTGTCTTTTCACACAAGTCCATAACATCTCCTTAAGTAGCTAATATGTTACTATCCTTTCTGAAAACACCGTTTATGCTTTTATTGTTCCGTTTGTTCCGTATATCTACCGAATGTTACATAACATGGAAGGACTTGAAATTCTTAGCTATTTTAGATGAAGTATTAGTTGATATATAATCTAGATTATTGCTAATATAAAAGCAATATTATTGGCTGTACGTTTTTAATCTTATTTTTTTGTGTAAAGAAGCGCGTTTCTTTAACTAACTAACTAACTAACTAACTAACTCCAAAATTAAATGTATGAAAAAAAAGAATAGTTAATAAATGAAGATTACTTAAACAAGTATTATTAACTGTTTAAAAAAATGATTACCCCTCTTACTTTGTATTGTCTAAGATCTGCAAAAAGTTTTTTTTCTATCCCAAAGGAGAACAAACTGTTGTTTTAAGTGATGGGGAGAATGATATATGTTATTTGAGAAGTAATATTTTGAATGATTAATATAAGTCTACTATTCAGTATACAGGTGTATTAAATTATAATTCCCTCTTAAATTTAATAGATATAACCTCCTTTTTCTATCACATAAACTTGTACTTATCCTGCTTTTATTGTGTGTAGCTTTAAAAAAGAATATTAAAATAACGTAAAAATTTAAATTATGAATAAAGAACTATTTTCTTATGTTTTTAGATGCTCTATTTGGGTGTTTGTAATGACTTTTACCACCTTGTGTTTTAGTCAATCCCCAGGAGGAGTGTCAACAAATCTTGAGCTTTGGACAAAAGCAAATGTAGAAGCATATAATGATGCTGGAATAACATTAGCAACAGATAATCAATCAATACAACAATGGAATGATCAGTCTGGGAATAGTCTTACTCTAACTTCAGGTGCTGGTCCATCATTTCAAGATGATGTAGCAAACAGAATAAATTTTAATCCTGTTACTCAATGGGAAACAAGCGGAGCAGGGAATATTGCTATGGGTGTTGGTTCTGCACTTAATTTAGTAGGGACAACAGATCATGAGGTATTATTTGTAGGTATTACGCCAACTTCAGGTAACAACCAAACTATATTAAGTGCAAATGTGTCTGGCGGATATCAATATAGAGTATCAAATGGCGGTCAGTTACAATTATTAAGAACAGCAACAGCATTAGTTATTGGAGGTTCTACAGATACACGTGATTTATCACCTCACATATCTGGGGTAAGTAGAAGTGGTAATCAATTTGATGTTACTTTAGATGGAAGAAATGATGGAACCAATACGGTTGCTGCAGATTTTGGAACAGGTAATTTTAATGTAGGAAATCGAGCATTTAACGGTGCACCAAACTATGAGAATTATGAAGGAGAATTAGGAGAGTTGATAGTGTATAGTTCAAGTGTATCTGCAACGGAAAGACTACAAATACAGTCGTATTTGGCTTTAAAATATGGTATTACATTAGATCAAACATCACCGACAAATTATTTATCAAGTACAGGAAGTGTTTTATGGGATGCTACCGCAAATGCAGCTTATAGTAGTGATGTTTTCGGAATAGCAAATGATCTTACATCTGATTTAGATCAACGTGTATCAAAATCAATGAGTTCAGATGCAATAATAACGATGGCGTTAGATAATGATTTTACAGCTTTAAATGGAGATGCAGGAAGAACGACGACACATGATAATACATTACAATCTTTAATATTAGGGAATAATAATTTAGGTATAACAGTAGATCAAACATCAGAATTACCAACAGGAACTACCTATACTACAAGAATGTCTAGAGAATGGTTAGTTAGTAAAACTGCAAATTTTGGGCAAGTAATTAATATGAAATTTACAGGTTACGGTACCATATCTAGAGCTACTTATTATTTAGTAAAAGATGCCGATGGGGACTTTACTTCAGGAGCAACAGAAATAGGACCGTTAGATGCTAATGGTGAAATTACAGGAGTTAGTCTTGCCAATGGAGAATATTTAACAATAGTTGCCATAGATGAGTCCCCAGGAGGAGTAGATACAACTTTAGAGTTATGGGTTAAAGCAGATGCAGAAGCTTATATTGATGCAGGTACAACATTAGCAAATGATGGAGAATTAATACAGCAGTGGAATGATCAGTCTATAAATGATCTTACACCAAGTTCAGGTTCTCGTCCAACGTATCAAGATGATGTATCAAATAGAATTAATTTTAATCCAGTTACTCAATGGGATACAAGCGGAACAGGAAATTTAGCTCTTGATACAGGTAGTACACTTAGTCTTGGAGGGACTACCGATCATGAAGTTATGTTTGTAGGTATTACGCCAACATCATCTAATCAGCAAACAATGTTAAGTGCAAATCTTGCTGGTGGTTTTCAATTTCGAGTAGGAAATACAGGTCAGTTACAATTATTAACAGGAGGTACTGGTTTAGTAGCTGCTGGTACTACAGATGTACAAGATGGTTTACCTCATATTGGAGGTGTTAATAGAAATGGAAGTCAATTTGATGTTAGTTTAGATGGTGCTATTGATGGTACAGCTACTTCAACACCAAACTTTGGTTTTGCTAATGTAAATATAGGAAATCGAGCAAATGGCTCACCAAATTACGAAAATCACGAAGGTAATATTGGAGAGGTAATAGTATATAGTTCAGGTCTTTCTGCGAATGAAAAGCAAAAAGTACAGACCTACTTAGCTCTTAAATACGGAATAACATTAAATAATGCAACAGATTATTTAGCTTCAAATGGCTCGACAATTTGGGCTACAGATCCTGTGTATAACAATTCTATTTTTGGAATAGGTAAAGATCAGGTTTCTTCTTTAGATCAACGTGTTTCTAAATCAGTAAATACAGATGCAATTACAACAATAGCATTAGATAACGATTTTACGGTTGCTAATACTGATGCTACAAGAACTACAATACATGCAAATGATAATCAATTCTTGATATTGTCTAATGATGGAGGAGCTATAACAACTCAAGTAACGGAGTTAAATACAGTAGCATTCCCAATTCGTATAACTAGAGAATGGCGTGTAAATTCAACTAATTTTTCCCAATCGGTAAATATGAAATTTGATGGGTTTAATAGTACATACTATTTACTTCAAGATTCAGATGGAGATTTTTCAGCAGGAGCAAGTATATTAGGTCAATTAAATGCAAGTGGAGAAGTTGCAGGAGTAACATTGACGGACAATACTTATTTAACATTAGCTTTAGTTGATACTAACGATGCAGACAATGATGGTATTCAAAATTGGGCAGATTCAGATGTAAATGGAGATGGTGTTTTAGATAATGAAACAGATAGTGATGGTGATGGTCTTACAGACCCTGCAGAAACAACAAACGGAACTGACATTAACAATGTAGATAGTGATAATGATGGTATTCCAGATGGAGCAGATGTAGATTCAGGAGCTAGCAGTAACACAGATACAGATGGTGATGGTATTCAAGATGGTACAGATATAGATCATACAACAGCAACAGATCCAGATACAGATAGTGATGGTATTATTGACATTGTAGATCCTTATCATAATACTAATCCAGTTGATACCGATGGCGATGGTATTCATGATGGAGCAGATGTAGATCCAACAGGAACAGGAATGCCATTAAATGGGCAAGATAGTGATGGTGATGGAATTCATGATACAGCCGATTCAGATGATACACCAAATGATGGTACAACAGATGTAGGAAATACAGATATAGATGTTGATGGTATTGATGATTCATATGATCCTGTAGTATTATCAACTATTGAGGCAACCCTTTCGGATAGCGAAATTAAATTGTATCCAAATCCAATACAAGACGTGTTAAAAATCAGTTTTGCTAATACAACTAATAAAGTAGCTATTGTTATTTATAATATAGTTGGTCAAAGAGTATATCAAACTGTATTGAATAATATGATTGACAATAAAGCTAGTATAGATGTGTCAAGAATGAGTTCAGGCTTGTACTTGATAAAAATAACAACAGATGAAGGATTTATAACTAAGCGTTTAGAAAAGAAATAATTATTAACTAAAAAATTAAAGCTATAAAGAGGCGGGGTTTACACCTGTCTCTTTTTTTTGTGAACAGTGTAATTCTTAAAAGCAGATTATTTTCCGTATACACATTATAATACACTATATAAATCATATACGCATACTTTTATGTATAATTCAGGTTCCACACTTTTAAACACCATATCCAATAATACGGTTGTTGGCGGTTAAACCCCATAGCTTGAGTATATTTACTTAGTCGCCAAATCTTTTAATTTAGCTCTTTTAAAACGACAAAATTAAGCCCAATAATAAAAGAATAACAATCACCAACAGTACCAACAACATACTGTTGGTAATACACTCAACAAAGCAACAAAGCCCTTATAAACAAAGGGACTACATACACACCTAGTACTGTTGGTTCTGACTAAACAAAAAACTAGACTTCCTTTTTCATAAAACTTTATAAATCACTTTCATTTAAAAAAGGTATATCTTCTACTGAATAACCAATCGGCAAACCGTATTCAATTATATATTTTTTAACCTGCTTAACAGATAAGTAGTTCCTACTATCCCCATGTATATCACCTGAAGCTACAAGCATAACGGCTCTGATTTGTTTAGCCACATTTCTACAGTATTTACCGTTTCCAGCATATAATGAGTTTAGTTCGCCTTTGGTTATTGATTTTGAAAAATCAAGTTTTGGCACATTGTTTGTTTTTAGGGTAGTTGACATAAAAAAATAAATTTAACTGTTAGTGGTTAATGACATTAGGTTAAAACACCAACAGTGTTGGTAGCACTGTTGGTGTTGTTGGTTACTGTTGGTAATTCTGAAAATCTTCTTTTGTGTATCCTTTTGGTAAACCCCAAAGACTCCTAAGAGCCTTGAATTGACGTATAGTAAGTCTTTTTTCATCATCAGGTAAAGAGCAAGCTGTTTCAAACATGAACTTCCTGTTTTTCTTAGTGGACTTCCTAAAATAAAGAGTGTTTATATCTTTTAAAGTTGGGGTACATAGTAGAAGTTCTTTTTCTTGAGTCTGCTGACCAAGAACCCTATTAACAGCTTTCTCAATCATTATATAATCACTATCATAATGCCATTGATTTTCTGCATAATCACTATGGGTCTCCCTTAGTACTTCGATTATTATTTTATTAGTGTGTTGCATTACTGTTGGCTGTTGTTGGTGCTGTTGGTGCTGTTGGCTCGTTGTTGGCTGGATTATGATAGTTATCTCTATAATTCCATTTTACACTCTCGTTATCATCTTGTCTAGCTTCCATTTCCATAGGCATAGTATCATAACCTATCAATATTAATTGCATTAAATACCTGAAATAATACATAAATAAACCCATTCTTTTATACTGCTTCCAGTGTATCAAGTCGTGTTTTAGTATTTGATTATCCCCCTTGAATTCTTTTTTAATAATAATACCAAAAGGGGGTATCGTCATAGCTCTAAACGGAGGTATAACCTTTCTAACATATATTATTTTGGGTGGCTGTTGGTTGATAGCATCATTACTGTTGGTTGTTGTTGGTTACTGTTGGTTCGTTGTTGGTGCTGTTATTCAAATCATAAAAATACTGTTGCATTTCCTTGATTTTATCATACACTCCTATTGTTACTTTATTAGTGTCTACTGGGTATACATGGTCTCCTTTTTCTTCAGGAGCGTTATTTATAGTTACCCCTATTTTATAGCTCTCTGAAGCTGTTGTTAGTCTTATAGGGTATATTTTAATTTCATTACGAATACACCATTCTCTATGTAGCTTGTCTTTATCCATATTTAAAAACCTAAACCAACGGTACTGGTATTAATATTGTCTTTTCCAAAGTGAAGCTCTCGAGCTTTTATTTGTTCTTCAGTAAAATCAACTTCTATATAAAAAACCTCTTGAGTTTTATTGTCAATAGTCATGTTTTTACGTTGTTTTCCCTCGCTATTAATGGCTATTTTCTCAACAGGGTTAAACTTATGCCCTTTAAGGTCACACCATGCTTTTAAGCTCTTTTTGAACTTATTTGCATTTACAGGGTACTTACCAATAAAGTCCTTGTAGTCATTATACATGTAAGGCCTAGAGGTGTATTTGTTTAATTTATCAGATAAAATATTGAAATAATTGTCTGCCCATTCAGAAAAATTCTCTCCAGCAACACGTAATAAATTACGTTTTACAACATTTTCCATAGGTGGTTCTATTTTTTCTTTTTGACCTAAATAAAACTGAATACATTGTGCCACAAAATTGTAAAAATCGTTCCAATCTTCTTGCGTAAAATCATCAAATAACAAGCCATCAAAATCATCTGAAACTTTTCTATGTTCTAAATATTCGCCATTAGTATTATAATGATAATAGTCAGAAAACACAGTAAATAACAGTCTTCGCATAGTACTACCACTCAAATCTTTTAATTGAAAATTAGAGGTTGCCGCAATCTTTGGACTATCCACAAAAGGAAGTTCAAAACTTGATTTAAAAAGTGGCCGAATAGTCATGGAACCAGTTACCCCAGAATAAAACATATCAAGTTTAAAAAAGATACCCGCATCGTCAATAATTATAGCATCATGTTTTTTACTTACATCGGCCAAGTTGTGCTTATCTTCTAAAACTTCTTTTTTTCGTCCCTCTAAATACTTAACTGTTTTATATACCTTTTGTACTGCATCATTCCACATTATGGATTTACCACTACCTCCGTTACTATCTTCTACATCACTAATTCTATTATCCATACCAAAACAGAAATAGGAATTGTCTTTTGATTTATGACGATGCAAGAAATACCCAAACGCATATATTTTATTTGCTAAATGTTGTTGTTGCTCCTGTTGTTGTTCTGATGATAGATTAACTCCTTTTATATTAAATTGATTAGCCTTAAAGTATTTGTTTTTAGCTTTTAAGTCATCCTTAAAAGGCTTTTCTAAATCATCCCTCCAATGTACTCTAGAGGTATTAATCATATAATTAAAAAACTTATTGTCATTTTTCAGTACATCAATTGTACATTTTACGGGGTCTTTAGTATTTTCTTTTGGTAAAACATTTATCTTAAAATGAGGTTCTTGTATTTTCACACTATGCTCCAATATTTTATCCTCCCAAACCATTTTTTTAGTATCTGAAGTATCAACTTTTATAATTTCATTAGGGGTTATTTTCCAAGAGCAATTTTCAAAAAACATATATTGACTGTCCTTTGTAGCATCTTTAAAATCAAGGTCTATTGATTCTAATTGGCTTAACTGTTTTTCTGATAATTTAGTAGTATCAAAAATTAAATTTCTTAAATCTGTTGGCTTGTTGGTTTGCAGTAAGAACTTATTTATATAGTCCTTCATTTCAACATGAGTAACCTTTTTAACTACATTATCAGTGATTTTTATAAAAGAAAAACCATCTTTAGCCGTTAGATCATCAATTTTATAAAAACCTTGATGTTTCAAGTAATGAAAGGCATGAGCGCTATTAAACTTATACTTCCAAGTGTCTTTTACTTTGTAGGAATCCCAAAATTGAAAAGGCAAAGCAGATTTAACCAGGGCATTAAATTGTGTATTAATCTGATCAGGTTCATTCTTACGATAATACTTAGTTATATAGTCTTTTGCATCTTTACAAAAATTACCTCTATCGTCTTTTAATTCCCTTAGTTTTTCGGGTAACCAAATGTGTTTTATGTCTAAAAATTTGTTACCCAATTTAACCGCTTGTTTTATTCCGGCTTCATCTATATCGGGTAAGTAACAAATATTTTTAGCATCCTTTTTTAACTCTTGATACTCTTTCCAGGTAAATTGCTCACTTTCACTATTGAGCCAAATCACAGTAAAATCGGAGTTTAAACTAGCAACATTTAAGCCATCAGAACCACCCGAAACAACTATAACATTGTCAAGCTTGATATCTTCATCTTTCTTTTTTTCATCGTCGTTATTATTGCGCTTATCAAGTACACGTTGTTGCACTAAATCCAACCCAAAAATGAATCGTGTTGGTTTTTTACCGAAGAATCTAAAACGTGGTGCTTTGTCTTCTTTTGAAGCGAAAGGTTCATAAATTTTATGCCATGGCCCATTATCAAAACCGTAAATAGGATAGTTTTCTGTTGCCCTTTTGGCTAACTGGGTTAATACACCAGTTGTTTTATGCACGAAATAGGTTACTACTTCATCAATGTACTTGAAATTGTATTTATTACAATCAGATTGAGTGACCTTTACACCAATGGTTTTTAATGCTTTTTCGGGGATTTCATCAGCATATATAATTTTATAGTCGGTTACTTTTGCTGTTGGTGGTGCTGTTGCAAATTCTACTGTTGGTTTATGATTAGGTGGTGTAAAGTCTGCAATATTGTAGTATAACGCCCATTTTTGACACGCTTCGGAGAAATCAATCCCCTCCTCTTTCATGGTTAAATCAATAGGATTTAGCGTTCCATTATCTCCCCAATCCTTAATACACCAAGCGTTTTGCTTTTTAGAAAACCACAGATTTGCCGAGGCTGTTTTATCACCATCCCTAACCTTAAAATGTCGATTAGTACCTACTACCTCGGAAGCTTTTGGAAAGTAACTTAAAATGATATCCAGTCCTTTATCAGAAACATCAAATATTTTTGATTTATCGTAAGCGTATGACATTTTTTTTGGCGTTATAGTAACCAACAGTTTGTTTGCTGTTGGTCGTTGTTGGTGATTGTTGGTTGCTGTTGGTAAGTGTTGGCTGCAAGTAATCAAGAGACCTTTAACCCTTGTAAACAAAGGACTTACCCATGCACCTAGTACTGTTGGTTGCTTTAATTGATAGCTACTTTATTTAGTTGCTGTTGGTTACTGTTGGCAACTGTTGGTAAATACTCGTAATTGTTGGTTGTTCTTTTCTCTAGCAGTAAAGTTTTTTTAACTTCTGAAGCTATCTTATCTTTCAAAAGTTGTTTTAACTCAATTTTCAGCAAAGCCGTTTCTTTATTAATAGCATCAACTTTTTCTTTCATCCTTTTTTCGAGTTTTCCTTGGACAAGATTTTCAAATTGCGCTGAATTTGAGTGGTTATCCGTTGTTATTCTGCTTAATGAAAATGAACCTACTTGCAATAAGGTGCTGTTTGTAGTGCGTTTTACTATTAATCCTAACATAATCTTAGCTTTTAAATAATTCTTTACGTTCCTCTTTCTCTTTTTCCTGCTTAACCTTTAATCGCTTGTATAATTTCTCAATTTCTTTTACATGCAACTTATTGGTAGTGTGCTTAGTAAACATCGCTCGTATTGAATCCTCGGAATATGGCACGCTATCTGCATTAAGAAAACCACGCTTATTGAAGTACTTTAAGATTGTTTTTGCATACCCCCAACCAAAAACTTTTTTCATTGCTTTTTGCTCTGATTTTGAGAAATTATTTTTCATTATATTGCAGTTATTTTTAATTACGTTTCGTTCACAATTTGTTCACGATTCCGTTACAAATGTATAGATAATTATCTATACTATTTATATAATTATCTAAGTTTTTTATGAATCATAAAGAAAAAGTACTGCAATACATTGAAGCCAAAGGAGTTACACCCAATAAATTTTGTGTTACTTGTGGCTTCTCTAATGGTTTTTTAGGGTCTGGAAAGTATTTTGGCACTGATAAACTGACAATTATATTAGATAATTATCAAGATTTAAGCCTAGAATGGCTATTGTTTGATAAAGGCGAAATGTTATTGCAACAACAAGGTTTAGGGATGCTTTCAGAACCAAAACTAACACAACTACAACAAGAGTTACTATCAACAAAAAGGCTACTTGAAAAAGAAGAACAACATACAGCCGATTTACGCGAACTACTTAACCTACAAAACAATAGTAAGCAAAACGCTGGTTAAGTAAAGTATAAGCTACATTTTGCGCAATGCTAGACATAAAAACACAGCTAAAAAATGACATTTGTTGTTTTTAAAATATAAAGTTCAATTAGAGGAATTTTGAATACTATATAAAATGCTAAATTAAAAGATTTGGGGATCTTTGAAAATAAGCACTAAACTTTGGATTAAATACTAAAAACCGTATTATTTATAGGTTTTGCTAGGCACAGATCATCATTTTTTTTCTAAATAGGTGCTCATTTCATTTTTGGTCATTTCCCAACCAAAATCTTTTTCAAAATTTTCAGTCAAAGTATTTATCCATTTTTTCACCTTTAATGTTTTGTTTGAATGAAGTCTAAACTTTTTATACGTAATATTGAAAGTGGTAACGATTTTAACTGTTTCATAATTATCTAAAGGGTTCAATGTTTTTCCAAGTTTTTTACCAAATAATGAAGTTCCAATTTTCCCTCCGCCTGTACAAGACATTTTAACTTCTAAAACAAAGTACTTGTTTTCGAAATGATAATTAGAACTGCTTTTGTTTGATTTGAATGATAGGATAGTCTTTAATGGAAAATTAATTATTCTATCACTTATTGAATCGAATCTAGGTGAAACTTCTTTACTAAATTTTGATATATTAATTTTTTCAGTTTTGGCATCAGCATTTTTATTAATATTTATTCCACCGCCACCACCACCGATTCCTTGAAACCAGTCTTTTTCTATGTCCCAATGATGTTTATATTCACTATGTAGCCATTCTAAAAAAATAAAATTAAAATCCTCAAAACCTTTTGAAATGATATCCTGATTTTTATAGTCATTATATTTCCTTTCGGCTGAAAGATGATTAAAACCTTTTCCATATTGTGAATCAATATCTGTGAATCTACTAAAGATTATTGGTTCTGTATTTTTATGATAAATCATCAGAGATTGAACTTGCGATTTTTTTTTCTCGTCCTGAATAAAATCTACTGAAAACAAAATAGATGCGATAACAATTGCTCCACAGAGCTTAAGAGCTGATTCTAATGTTTTACTAGAATTTATATTCTCAAATGACAACCAAAAAAAAGCAGTAATGGCTATTAATGAAATTACTAAAAGGATTACTATTGTTGTTTTCATTTTTGGTATTTATCTAATTTGATCAGTATTGTACTTAACGTGTTTGTGTATGGTTTTTTCGGTTAAAAGTGCGATACACTTTCCGTCGTTGCGGAAAGATAATTAATTCATGTGAATTTCCGTTTTAGAAATTCCACAGGAATAATTATATACGGTGTTACCTGTAGAATTTTCCTTGTTTCATTTCGTTCTCAATATATTCTTTTAGAAAAAGAGCTATTCTATTTAAAATTGTCAGATTAATAGTTAAAAAATCTTTTTCAAACGAGTATCTATAATTAATAAATGCATTTGAAATTTCGGTTAAATCTTCTTCTAATTGTTCTTGATACTTTTCAAGGTATTGTTTAATTAATTGATTTTTTTCTTCTTCTTTTAAAAGGTTAAATATTTTAATTAACTCGTGACTTCCTTTCCCTTTTACCCTTAATGTTTCAAGCTTTCTTTCAAGTACTGGTAAGTTTGTGTCCTTTTTTTTTGAATAAGTAGATTTAGTGCTCAAACACTTTAAATATAGTTCAATTGAGAATGAAAGGTTTACGACAATTGGTTCTGTAAAATAACTACCTAAACCTTTTGCAGTCAGATAAAATTTATTCGCAGTTAAATAGATAAAAGGTTCAATTCCTTCTACAATTCTATCTTCTTTCCATTCGTATTTTTCCATATTATTCACAAAGTTTCGCTATGAATAGTACGGGGCAGAAAATCCGCGGATTTTCGTGTCGACACAAGCCATGAGCTTTTTGTTTTGATTTTAATTTTGTCGTTTTATAAAAGCCAAATTAAAAGATTTGGTGTTAAATGTAAATATACACAAGCTTTAGCTTTAAACACCAAAACATGTATTAATTATAGCTGTTGTTGGGCAATGTTAATCTATCAGGTTTAATGTCAAATTATTTGGTTTCGAAGGCTTTTCCATTAACCAAACAGAAACGTGTTCATTAAATTTATTAGCTTCTAATACTTTATGGATGAATTCTTCAGAAGAATTATAACCACAAATAATATTTCTCAAAGCATTTCTCTTTATTTCGTATTTTCCATAGTTCGGTTTAATTACTCTTAATTCACTTTCATAACTCCAGTTTTTATGTTTTAGATAAAAAACGTCGAATATTTTATCTTCATTTTCAAATAATTCAATTGGGATTTTTTTTAACTCTTCTTGATAATTCATAAGCCTTAAACCACTAAAAAAATTAGTGTCTAATTCTATATTATATTGAAGATATAATCCCTTATGATTGTTGGCATAATTTGATAGCAAAGGCATATTGACACCAGGAAGCAAAGAGAAGCAAGCTATTCCGTGTTTATTGATGAATTTAGGAATTGATTCCCGTATAGTATTCTCTAACTGTAAACTACTTAATCTATTTTCAATATATTCTCTCTTTTCTTTTCCAACTATAGTTTCGGATACTTTTAAAAGTCTTTTGATGTCTATATTTTTCAAATCAATTAAATCAGGTATTGAATCAAAAGGGTCGTTTAAAAGCTCTCTTTGTTGAAAATAAACATATGTGTTTTTAATTTCATCTAAGGTGAAATCATTATCTGGTCTATATCTAAAAAGATATGGTTTTCCAGCTTTTTTAACTTCTTCTATCATTTTTTTGAATATTGCCCAACAAGTAAATTAACACAATTGTGTTAATTTCTATTATAGAGTGAATGTAGTTAAAATATTAAAAAGTCTTACTTAATTATGCGGTGTTATTGATTATATGGAGAACAAAATAACCTATAAGCGGTTTTTTTACACCTAAAAACAAAAGTGTAATGAGAGTGTAATGGAAGTGTAATGAAAAGTGTAATCCTTAAAACCCTTACAAACACTAGCCTCCCTTTACTTTATTACACTATTACACTTTTTCACTAATTATAGTAATAAAAAAAATAAATAATAATATATAATAAAGAGAAACAGTAATTTTTGTACTATTGTTTAGCTGTTGGTTAAAACCCACAATTAGCCTGAATCATTACATAGTTATTTTTTTATTATGATACTATTTTTTGGGGGGTGTGGGGGCAAACATATAGAAGGAAAAGGGCCTTTTAAAAAGATCTCCCTATAAAATGGCCGAAGCGAACAGAATATAAGGTGTAAAATATAAGGGTTTTACGGGTTACATTTTATAAATATAGTGTTACATACATTTGTATAAAACAATGCTTAAAACAGGTTAATTTCATTTTTATAAACATAGTTTTTCTGAAGCATATTTATAAAACTAAGATTACCATACGATAGCGGAGTTTTAAACGGGTTAAAATTGGGTTAAATGACTATAAAACTAGCTGTTTAACACTTTATACAATACTGATAACCAACGTGTTTAAAGAAAGAATAAAGCAGAATGTATCTGCCTCACGCTACTTCAAAAGTCTTAATCATATGATTAAGACTTTTTTTATGCACTGCCAACAGACAAATACACACTAGCCTTTTACTTCATTGTGCAATCACAACGCTTTCAAGAACATACAATTCACTCCCCTATAATTGATGACTAGCAAAATATCATGAATTGGGTATTTACCCCTGTATAAATAGACAACAGCTTCACAAAAAAAGAAAACAGTTAGCACCTTCGTTGAGATAGAAGACGAATAGAAAACAGAGATGAAATTCAAAAAATGAAGCCACTTAAAAACCCTACACACAAAAAAAGCCTTCAAAATAAATTTGAAAGGCTTTTTCATAGTAGTTATTTTGAAATCTAAAACAGCTTAATCAACTCTTCTAAGTTTATTTTTTGCTGCGTACCATCACTCATATTTTTAACAGTAAACTCATTACCACCCATTTCTTCAGAACCAACTAAGATTACATAAGGAAATTTACGCCTGTTCGCATAATTCATTTGTTTCTTCATTTGCTTATTATTAGCAACAGATGAAGGATACATTTCTGCAGTAATTCCGTTTGCACGCAATTGCTTTATAGCATTCATACAATACAACGCTTCCTGATCTCCGAAATTAATAAACAAAATATTCTCAGCTCCTTGTACAGCTTGAGGAAACAAATTCAATTCTTCTAAAACCAAGTAAATTCTATCTAATCCAAAAGAAATCCCAACCCCACTTACATTCTTTAACCCGAATATACCTGTTAAGTCATCATATCTTCCTCCACCCCCAATAGAACCCATTTTGACACCTTCTGGTGCCGACACTTCAAATATAGCGCCTGTATAGTAATTCAAACCACGAGCTAACGTTACATCTAAATCCAATATAGCAGTAGACAGTCCTAATAACTCAATTGCATTACCAACAAACAACAACTCCTCTACTCCTTTCATCCCTGTTTCAGAAGCAGCTAATAATGATTTCAATTGTTCAATCTTAGCTACAAAACTCCCAGCAAAACCAAATAAAGGTTGCACTTTTTCAATAGCAGATTCAGAAATACCTTTTTCAAGCATTTCTTTCTTTACTCCATCTTCACCAATTTTATCTAACTTATCCAAAGCTACAGTAAAATCAATTAATTTATCAGAAGCACCAATTACCTCAGCAATACCGCTTAAAACTTTACGGTTATTAATTTTTATAGTTACACCATCTAAACCTAAAGCCGTAAACACTGCATCGTACAACTGCACAAATTCCACTTCTTGCCAAAGTGAATCCGAACCAACCACATCAGCATCACACTGAAAGAACTCTCTAAACCTACCTTTTTGAGGCCTATCTGCTCTCCAAACTGGCTGAATTTGATAGCGCTTAAACGGGAATTCTATATCGTTCTGATGTTGCACCACATATCTTGCAAAAGGCACCGTTAAATCATAACGCAATGCTTTTTCTGAGATACGAGGAGTTACTTTCTGACTGTTTTTATCAATAAGTAAATTTTCATCTACCTTTTTTAAATAGTCTCCAGAGTTTAATATTTTAAATATCAAACGATCTCCTTCTTCTCCGTACTTCCCCATTAACGTATCAGAATTCTCAAAACTTGGTGTTTCAATTGGTTGAAATCCAAACTTTTTAAACTGACCTTTAATCGTGTCGAAAATATAATTACGTTTTACAACTTGCTCAGGAGCAAAATCACGTGTTCCTTTTGGTAAACTTGGTTTTTGTGCCATTACACTTTTTTATTAAGTCAATTAATTAACTTTTATTTATTGACTAATTTACTAAAATAAGTAAATAAATCGCCTTTTGAAATTACAGAACCTTGTTGAATTAAGGTAAATTTATCAGCATTTCTATCTTCTGAATATTCTTTCTTAGCTTTCAAAAACTCAACCTCATCATTCATTAAGTTTTCACGTAGCCAAGCAAAGCCTTCTTTTTTAGTCAAATCTATTTCATTTTTTAACTGAATCGCAATAACCTGCATATCATTATCCGTTAAGTGAAATAAATGTATTTGTTGTGGAGATATATGCTCCAAGTAATCTACTTGAGTCAATACACCTTCCCATACTAAATCGGAAAACACATCTAATTCTTGTTCAGCAACATCAGGAGTTTCTTTTTTGATATCTTCCCATTCAGCAGCTGTTATAGTTTGAGATGCTAAAAAGTTAATAAACTCTTTATGCATTTCGTTTAACTGCTCTTTACTCAGTCTTTGATATTTCATCCTTTAAATTTTAAAAACAATAAAAGCCACGATTAAAATCGTGGCTTTTATTTATAATGATAAAATCATTCTTATTTTTCTCCTACAACTTCAAAAGGTAAATCAATTACAACAGAACGATGTAATCTTACTTTTGCTGTGTATTTTCCAGCTCTTTTTACGTTACCACCGGCAACTGTAAT